>OIWQ01002781.1_pt1 | contig 16979 bp, 16 predicted proteins | sample 1587571 | NCBI WGS metagenome assembly OIWQ01 (sample SAMEA3888910, study PRJEB22519) | human gut metagenome | biome: human gut; feature: human-associated habitat; material: faeces | place: Denmark | collected 2010 | reverse complement strand
GCCCAAGCTGACCGAGGCCATCAAGGCCTACAAGGCCGCGCAGAAGGTGGACTGACTCTTGCTGTGTTAGCCGCAAAACAAGTGTTATCCTCTTTCCTTCTTTGAATTCCATACAATCTCGGCGTCTTTGCGGCTATTTCACATTCTTGCTCAGCAAGAAAGCAGGCTCCTCTGTCATTTAGGACAGAGGAGCCTGCTTATGTCTATCGAAAATCAAGCTCTGCTGCTTTAACATAGCGTTGAATCTCTTCTACAATAGGGCGTGTGCGATTTTCGCACTTGCGATTATACATAATATAGTTTTCTTCCCACGGGGCTGTTTCAGACGATTCAAAGTCTAAAAGAACCAATTCGCCTTTTTGCAGATAGTGCTTTGCTACCCGCATAGGAAGGAAACCTATTCCTAACTGGTTGCGTAACATCTGAATAAATAGAGAGGCTCGTTCTAGTTCAAAAAAGTGAGATTGGAAGCAATATGTTTCATTGAACCATTCATTAAAAGAATCACTCCAATGGCAATAGATCAAAGGAAATTCATTGAAGTTTTGCGGCGTCATGCAATCACTAGGTAGAACCATATCCTTATGTGATACAAGAACAAACGGGTTTTTTGCTAAAGGAACATACTCAATATTAGGATGCCGGACGGGAATAAAGCTGATGCCAACGTCTAGGCGGCCATCGATAATCATTTGATTAAGAACCCATGAATGATCAGAGACTAACTTGAATGATATCTCTTTATGTTCCATAAAGTACCGCTCTAATGCGGGAAACAAAATGTTGTTCCAAAAAGAATCTGGTGATCCAATTGCAATTTTATAATGAAACGTATTTAAACTGACCGCTTGCATCCCCTCTTCATATAAGTTTTCAATACGCATTGCGTAAGTAAGGAAATCCTGACCAGCTGGAGTCAATTCAATACGCTTTGTGGTACGGTTGATCAAAGGACGTCCGATTTGCGATTCGATGTTCCTGATACGAAAGCTGATTGTGGACTGAGAGGTAAAGAGTATATCAGCGGTGCGACTAAAGCTTTTGGTTTGTGCCAGTGAAATAAATGTGTGCAGTTCGTCAAATGTCATAATGTCACCCGTTTCCGCAAAATAATTGTATTCATTTATCTAAAAGAATGATAAGTAAAAGAAAACATTTCCTGTTGCACAAACAGAATACACTATTTTTGTGAAAAGTGCAAGAGAAATTCGCCGAAAAAAGTCCTCTGTTTGTGATTATTTAATTTTTTGCTAAACTGAGACAATTTTTTGCATTTGATTTTTTGATAATTCAATACTATCATAGAACCATAGCAGTCATGACGCTACAAAAGAAAACGACATCATCAAGTCATAAGGAGGACTGCATTATGGGTAGTCATGTTTTGTACGAGAAGAAGGGCTACAAGGCGTATATCATCCTGAATAAGCCTGAAAAGCTGAATGCGCTGGATGGAGAAATGTATCAGGATGTTCTGGGATATCTGAAGGAGGCAGACGCCGATGAGAGCATTCGTGTTGTCATCTTAAAGGGTGCTGGCCGTGCTTTTTCTGCCGGTTATGATATCCAGGCTGAGATGAATCTTGTCGAGACCCCCATGGAAGAACGCGCCGGCTTCCGCGACGGCAGCAACGCCGCCCGTTGGAAAATGTGGGAAATGGGTAAGCCGGTGATTTGCCAGATTCAGGGCTATTGTCTGGGTGGCGGCTGTGAACTGATGATGCCCGCCGATTATGTGATTTCTTCTGATGACTGCCTGATTGGCGAACCTCAGATTCAATTCGGCGCTGCGTCCGTGTATTTGATGGTGCCTTGGCTGACCGGCCTGCGCAAGGGTAAAGAATTGATGCTGACCGGCGAAAAAATCAACGGAAAAGAGGCTGAGGCGTGCGGCTTTATTACTAAGTCCGTACCTCTGGATGAGCTGGAGCAGTACGTTGAAAACTTGGCTGATAAGCTGATCAAGATGCCTCCTGAAATCATCTCTGTGCAGAAATGGGGTATCAACAAGCAGTTCGAGACCATGGGCATCCGCACCGGTCTGGATATGTGGCTTGATTATACTATGTACTTCCGCTTCTTCAAAACCCCTGAAATTGAGGAGTTTAGCCGTATTTCCAATGAAAAGGGAGTCAAGGCTGCTTTGAAGTGGCGCGATGACTATTTTGCTGGTAAAGCTGGTATTGGTGACGAATAACCTCTCTGTCCGGCTTTGAGATAGAATGGATCACGGGTAGACCGACCGATCATTCTATGCTATCATTAAAAAAGCATTAAGAGAGGAATTTGCTACGCAGAGAGAACTTCTATAAGAAAGAAATCATATATAGGACAACATTATTCCCGCAAAGAGAGAAAACAACTTTTGACATGGGGAAGGCGGGTATATGGTGCAGCTTCATTCTTTCCTCGCATTATATACCCGCCTTTCCGAAGTTCAGAGAACAATTGAATAGGAGGAAAGAACTTGGAAACGAATGTAAAAACAACAGAGAAAAAAGCCCCTTCTTTTGCTTTATCAATTGCAGCTATCGGCATTCTGGTGCTGTTTGTTGGCGGCGGTTACATCGGCCTTGGACTGAAAGTCGATATTATGCTACTTTGTTCCGCTGCTTGTGTTGCCATTATGGCAATGACACTAGGTTATACCTATGCGGATCTTGAGGCTTTTATTTGTGAACGTATCTCTAAAACGATGTCCACTATTCTGATTATCTGGGCGATTGGTACGGTAATCGGTACGTTCATTTTCTGCGGAGCCATTCCGATGGTTATTCGGTACGGTGTTATGCTCATCAAGCCGTCTCTGGTCATTCCGATGTCCTTTGTCTTGTGTGCTATTTTCTCCACGGTGACGGGAACCTCATGGGGAAGCGCTGGCACCGCGGGTGTGGCCTGTATTGGGATCGCCGCCGGTCTGGGTGTGTCTTTGCCGATGACGGCCGCCGCTATAGTCTGCGGTGCAACTTTCGGTGATAAGATTTCACCTCTATCTGATACGACCAATTTGGCACCGCTGTGTGCGGGATGCACCCTCTATCAGCATATCGGATCAATGATGTGGACAACAACCCCAGCAAGCCTTCTTGCTTTAGCAGGCTTCTTTATTCTGGGGCATACCAACCAAGTGGCAGCCGATGGCCTGCCTCAGGCCGCACTGGATATGATTGCCACTCTGGATGGTATGTTTAACTGGAGTATTCTGTTGATTATCCCCTTCGTAGTCATTGTGATTGGCGCTATCACAAAGAAGCCCCCGGTTCCCACTATGCTGGCGGCTGCGCTACTGGCCATTTTGATTGGCTGCTTCTATCAAGGATTTTCTATTCAAAGTGGTGTGCTGTCAGCGTACAGCGGTTTTAAGATGGACATGGTGTCTGGTTTAGATGCAACATTAGCTGATCCTATGGTTTCCAAGCTGTTGGTTCGTGGCGGCATCACCTCCATGGCCAGCATTGTGATTATTATTTTCTGTGGATATGCCTATACCTCTATTCTGAGCGGTGTTGGGTTTATGGATACTGCTATGAAACCTTTTACCTCACGTATTCGAGGCAGGGGCCCGTTGATGGCAGCGGCTTTTTGCACTAGTTTCATCCTATTAGCACTCTCTGGTATTACCTATGTTAGCTCTATTTGCCTGCCTGACATGTATAAACGTTCTTTCTTAGAGCATGGTATGCCTGCCCGAGTGTTGTCCCGTACCATTGAAGATGGCTCCACTATCATGGCTCCGTTGATTCCGTGGGGAACCTCTGGTTTGCTGTATGCGTCCACTTTGGGCGTCGATGTTTGGGGCAGTGGTGGTTATGGAATCTATTGCTTTACTTGCTGGCTCACGCCTATCATTGCGATTCTGCTTGCTGTTACGGGCGTTGGCATCTACAAGATGAACGATGAAGAAATTAAGAAAGCTCTGGCAGAATACGATGCAGAACAGGACGAACTGCGGCATTCAATTTAAAAGCCATAATACCTTCACAGATACATACTAATTTTTCCTAAGTAGAAAGGTCGTCTTTTGACGGCCTTTTTACTTAGGAAACAAAGATGGTGCGATACGATGAAAGAAATTAATCCGATACACATTGAAAAATTGTTAGAGTTAGCAAACCAAAGCCCATACTGTCGTTTGCTGGGACTGCAAATTATTGAAGTCTCCCCCGGACGGTCGAAGATAATCTGCCGTGCCGGCAGGCAAATGGAGAATATGTTTGGAGGTATTCACGGCGGTGTATATGCAGCGCTGGTCGACACAGCTGCATATTGGGCCGCATATTGCTCGCTAGAAGCGGATTGTGGATGTACTTCAATCGATTTGTATGTAAACAATCTTGCTTCGACACGCGGTAACACATTAACTGCAGAAGGATTATTAATTAAGGCGGGGCATAAATTGTGTGTGTCGTCAGTGTTGATTACGGATGAATCCGGGAAGCAAATTGCTTATGGCAGTGGAAAACTAATGATTTTGCACGAGCGTCAGTCTATTCGTCAAAGTACTGAGAATCTTGGGTATCCTCCTCTTCCGCCGAAGTTCCTTTGATTGCGCCAAGTAAAGAGTATATACCTATGCATCGTTCGATATAAACACAACGCTTGCTACTCTGAAATGCGAATTGTTCCGTTTTTTGTTGACTTTCTTCCTTTTCTGTGATACTTGTTTGTTGCGGGAGGTGAGAACCATGTACGACACCCTGCGGGAGCTGCATTGCAAATTCTGGAAAGAACTGCCCAAGCCAGAAATCGAGCGGCAGTACGACGAGGCCTTTCGTGAGCTGATGCGTGGGCTGGAAAAGCTGGAGCGCAAGCTGGTGCTGCGACTTCTAGACACAAGGGACTTGCTGGCAGAGAACGCTGCGTTCGACAGCTTTGTGTGCGGCTTCCGGCTTGCGCTGGAACTGACAACCGAATCACAACTATACCAAAAAGAACGGTCAGAGGAAGCTCTGACCGTTCTTTGCGCAACGGAGGAGAATGAAGATGAAAACTAAGATCACATTACTGACAATCAGTGCGACGCTGCTGCTCACGGCTTGCGGGCAGGTGGAACGCAGCTCAACAGAAACGACATCGCCACCAACACCGGCGGCGCGGGAAGAAGCACAGCAGCCATATGTATGTTTGCTAACAAAAAGCAAAGGAGTTGATTCGATGGCGAAGAAACGTGCAAATGGAGAAGGAAATATCCGCAAACGCAGCGATGGTCGCTGGGAGGGTCGCTACACCGCAGGCTACAACGCAGAAACCGGCAAGCGCATCATCAAAAACGTCTTGGGCAAGACGCAGGCGGAGTGCAAAGCGAAGCTGGCCGCCGCAATGGAAGCCACCAAGGGCGTCGATGTCAGTCGTGCCGACGAGTACACCGTAGCCACGTGGCTGCGAAGCTGGTATGACATCTACGCCAAGCCAAATGTCCGCGTCGCCACGGCGGATCGTTACCACCTGATGATCGAGCAGTACACCATCCCCCGCATCGGCAACATCAAGCTCGCGAAGCTGGCTGCACACGACCTGCAAAAGCTCTACAAGGAGCTGATGGAGAGCGGTCGTACCAACCGCAAAAGCGGTCACGGCAATCCGGGCCTTAGCAGCACCACCGTTCGCAGTCTGCACCTGATGCTGCACAACGCCCTGAACCGCGCTGTGAAAGAGCGCCTGATCCTCCGCAACCCCACTGAAGACTGCATCGCACCGAAGGTGCAGAAATTCGAGATGCAAATTCTCCAGCCGGAGCATATCAAGACCTACCTCGACGCCGCGGACAAAAGGGGCCTGCTGCCCATGTTCTATCTGGAACTGGTCAGCGGACTGCGCAAAGGTGAGCTGACCGCTCTCCTGTGGAGTGACCTCGATATCACGGACAAGACCATCTCCGTCAGCAAGCAGTACGTCAAGAATCCCAACGGTGAACTGACGCTCTCGCGTCCCAAGACGGAAACGTCCGTCAGAAAGGTCAGCATCCCGCAGGAGGCCGTCGATCTACTGGTCGCCGAACATAAGAGGCACCCCAATAACCCGTACATGTTCCCGTCGCCCATCACCGGGGAAATGTACTACCCCGATTCCATCGTGAACCTGCATAAGAAGATACTGAAGGATGCGGGCCTGCCGCACATACGCTTTCATGATCTCAGACACACATTCGCCACGTTGGCTCTGCAAAACGGCGTGGACGTGAAAACTGTCAGCAGTATGCTGGGCCACTACGATGCAGGATTCACCCTGCGAACCTACACCCACGCCACCCGACAGAAACAGGACGAAGCCGCACAAACCATGGGCGGCTTCATGGCGCAGGTGATGTAAACGCCGAAAACGATAAAAGCACCGGAGGGGAAACCGAACTTCCTCTCCGGTGCTTTTTGTCCTTTTCCGCGCATTTCCGCGTGTGGGTCAGGGTGTGGGTCAACTTTGCCCCACACCCTGACCCACAGATAAAATCAGCCAAAAAGTAAAGAAAAAGTCCTGTTTTCTCTCGAAAACAGGACTTTTTGGAGCTGCTGGGCGGATTCGAACCGCCGACCTCATCCTTACCAAGGATGCGCTCTACCTACTGAGCTACAGCAGCATATATGGCGACCAAGAAGGGGCTCGAACCCTCGACCTCCAGCGTGACAGGCTGGCGTTCTAACCAACTGAACTACTTGGCCGTGCTGCGCTTTCGTTGTCGTCGAACTCAAGCTTGTACATTATAGCAAGCATAAGGAAAAATGTCAACACTCAATTTCAAAAAATTTTGACATTTTTTTGCAGCGCCCGGATCCGGCGATTTGACATGGATTTTACATGACCGCGCTTTCTCATTTTACACACCTGCCGTAAGCTGTTAGCTGTAAGGATGAGACATCCAAAACAAAACGACACCAAATGAAAAGGAGATATACATTATGAAAAAGTTCATTGCCCTTGCGCTGACGCTGGTCATGGCTCTGAGCCTGGTGGCCTGCGGCAACAGCAACAGCGACAACAGCGGCGACAATGCCGCTGACAACAACGGCGGCGACACCGCCGCCATCACCGGCACCGTGTCCACTGACGGCTCCACCTCTATGGAGAAGGTCATCGGCGCACTGAGCGAGTCCTTCATGGCCGCCAACGGCGGTGTGACCGTCAACTACAACCCCACCGGCTCCGGCTCCGGCATCACCGCCGTGCAGGAGGGTACCTGCGACATCGGTCTTTCCTCCCGTGCGCTGAAGGACGAGGAGAAGGCGGCCGGCCTGAAGGAGACCGTTCTGGCCTATGACGGTATCGCCATCATCGTGCACACCGACAACCCCGTCTCCGACCTGACCCTGGAGCAGATCGCCAAGCTGTATACCGGTGAGATCACCAACTGGAAGGACGTGGGCGGCAATGACGCCGAGGTCGTTCTGATCGGCCGTGAGGCTGCCAGCGGCACCCGCGATGGCTTCGAGTCCATCACCGGCACCAAGGATGCTTGCCAGTATCGTCAGGAACTGACCTCCACCGGTGATGTGATCACCGCCGTCAGCCAGAACCCCGACGCCATCGGCTACGCTTCTCTGGCCTCCGTCAAGGATACCGTCAAGGCCCTGAACGTGGGCGGCGTGACCCCCAGCGAGGCCACCGTCAAGGACGGCAGCTATCTGGTGCAGCGTCCCTTCGTGCTGGTGACCGTGGAAGGCAAGGACCTCTCTCCCGCAGCTCAGGCGTTCTTCGATTACGCCCTCTCTGCTGACGCGGCGTCCATCATCTCTGCCGCCGGCGCAGTGGCTGCCAACTGAAAGACCACGGGCGGACAGGCGACATCCCTGAGGGGTGCCGCCTTCCCCTGCATGTATGAGGTGCGTATATGAAAGCAAAACGACTTTGGGAGAACGTGATCCACGGCTGGTTCCTGCTGATGGGACTGGTAACGGTGGGCTGCGTGCTGCTGATCACCGTATATCTCGTTATTTCCGGTATCCCGGCCATCCGGGAGATCGGCCTTATCAAATTCCTGTTCGGCCCTGTGTGGGACTCCAACGGCACGCCGCCGCAATTCGGCATTCTGTCTTTTATCCTGACCAGCATTTACGGCACGGCGGGCGCCATCGTTCTGGGCGTCCCCATCGGCTTCATGACCGCCGTGTTTCTGGCGAAAATGGCCCCGGCAAGGCTGAAAGCCGTCGTCTCCTCGGCAGTCAGCCTTCTGGCGGGCATCCCCTCGGTGGTGTACGGCCTTGTGGGTATGCTGGTGCTGGTGCCCGGCATCCGGAAGATCTTCCACATTCCTGACGGCTCCGGACTGCTGGCGGCCATCATCGTATTGGCCATCATGATTCTGCCCTCCATCATCAATGTAGCCATGACGGCGCTGGAGGCGGTGCCCAAGGAGTATGAGGATGCCTCGCTGGCGCTGGGCGCTACGCCGGTGGAGACGTGGTTCCGGGTGTCCGTTCCCGCGGCACGCAGCGGTATTGCTGCGGCGGTGGTGCTGGGCGTAGGCCGCGCCATTGGCGAGGCTATGGCGGTGATGATGGTGTCCGGCAACGTGCCCAACATGCCGTCCCTGTTCCAGAGCGTCCGCTTCCTGACCACCGCCGTAGCCAGCGAGATGGGCTACGCGGCGGCGGGCTTGCAGCGGCAGGCGCTGTTTTCCATCGCGCTGGTGCTGTTCCTGTTCATTATGCTCATCAACGCGGCGCTGAATTTCTTCCTGAAACGCAGTAAGGAGAAGTAAACCATGAACGATACGAAATTTTCTACCCGCCGCCGCATCTGGGGCGGAACGATGCGGGGCCTGATGGTGCTGTGCGCCGGGCTGACCTGTGCGCTGGCACTGTTCCTGATCCTGTATGTGCTGATCAAGGGCGTGCCGCACCTGAGCTGGGAGCTGCTGAGCACCAAGCCCAGCTACCTCAGCGACACCATCGGCATCCTACCGGATATCATCAGCACCGTCTGCATGGTGCTGACCACGCTGCTTTTCGTGCTGCCGCTGGGTGTGTGCGCGGCAGTCTATCTGACGGAATACGCCGCCAACAAGCGGGTGGTGGCGGTCATCGAATGTGCCGCCGAGACCCTGTCCGGCATTCCCTCTATTATCTACGGTCTGGTGGGGCAGATGTTCTTCTGCCAGTTTCTGGGCATGAAGAAATCACTGATCGCCGGCGCCATGACGTTGGTCATCATGAACCTGCCCACCATCATGCGCACCACGCAGGAGAGTCTGAAAACCGTGCCCCAGAGCTACCGTGAGGGCGCGTTCGGCTTGGGCGCGGGCAAGTGGCGGGTCATCCGCACGGTGGTGCTGCCGGGCTGTGTAGACGGTGTGATCACCGGCTGCATTCTGGCGGTGGGTCGTATTCTGGGCGAGACGGCGGCACTGCTGTATACCGCAGGCTTCGCCCACACCCTGTACAGCACCCTGGGGGAGACGCTGCAAAGCTCCGGCGCTACCCTGTCCGTGGCCCTGTATGTCTACGCCAAGGAGCAGGGCGAGTTTGATGTGGCCTTCGCCATCGCCGCCATATTGATGGTGCTGGCCCTGATTATCGACATTGCCGCCGCTCTGGTGGGCAAATACTTCCAAAGGAGGAGAAGCATATGAGCGATATCATGACCGTCAACGACCTGTGCCTGTGGTACGGCCCGTCTCAGGCGCTGAAGGACGTCAGCATCAATATCCCGGAGAAAAGCGTCACCGCACTCATCGGCCCTTCCGGCTGCGGAAAGTCCACCTTCCTCAAGACGCTGAACCGGATGAACGACCTGATCCCCGGTGTTCGTGTCACCGGACAGGTCTGCTATCAGGGACAGGACATTTTTGCCCCGTCGGTGGACGTGAACCAGCTGCGCAAGGAGATCGGCATGGTGTTCCAGAAGCCCAATCCCTTCCCCATGAGCATCTACGACAACGTGGCCTACGGTCCCCGAACCCACGGCATCCGCAATAAGGTGAAGCTGGACGACATGGTGGAGCAGGCGCTGCGCCGCGCCGCCATCTGGGACGAGGTGAAGGATCGGCTGAAAAAATCGGCGCTGGGTCTGTCCGGCGGCCAGCAGCAGCGGCTGTGCATTGCCCGTGCGCTGGCGGTGGAGCCGCAGGTGCTGCTGATGGACGAGCCCACCAGCGCGCTGGATCCGATTTCCACTTCCCGCATAGAAGAGCTTGCCATAGAGCTGAAAGACAGGTATACTATTGTTATCGTCACCCATAACATGCAGCAGGCCGCCCGTATCTCTGACCGCACCGCCTTTTTCCTGTTGGGCGAGCTGGTGGAGTGCGGCGACACGGAGCAGATCTTTGCCCAGCCGCAGGACAAGCGGACAGAGGACTACATCACGGGGAGGTTCGGATAAGCATGAGAAGCCGTTTTGACCAGCAGCTGGCGCTGCTGAACCGGGAATTGATCGAGATGGGCGCACTGTGCGAGGAGGTCATCGCCGCCGCCGCCAAGGCGCTGATGGAGGGCGACACGGTGCTGGCCGCGCAGGTGACGCCCCGTGCCGCGGGCATCGACCAGAAGGAGCGGGACATCGAGTCTCTGTGCCTGAAGCTTTTATTGCAGCAGCAGCCTGTGGCCAGCGACCTGCGGCAGATCAGCGCGGCGCTGAAAATGATAACGGATATGGAGCGCATCGGCGATCAGGCCGAGGATATTGCCGAGATCATCGGCTTCCTGAATGGCCGCTCCGGCGAGGAGTGCGCCTTTGTGGGTCACATGGCCCGTGCCGCCATCTCCATGGTGACGGGCAGCGTGGACGCCTTTGTGCGGCAGGATGTGACGCGGGCCCATCAGGTCATCGCCAAGGACGACGTGGTGGACGAGGATTTCCGCAAGGTGAAGGCCACGCTGATCGACTGGATCGCCCAGCGGCCCGACGACGGCGAGTACGCGCTGGATCTTCTGATGATCGCCAAGTATTTCGAGCGCATCGGCGACCATGCCACCAACATTGCCGGTTGGGTGGTGTTCGCCGTTACCGGCGCTCACGAAGGAGAGGAGAACTGACATGATCTGGTGTGTGGAGGATGACAGCGGCATCCGCGAGATCGAGGTGTATACCCTGAATTCCACCGGGTTCGAGGCCCGGGGCTTTGCCGACGGCGCATCCTTCCGGGAAGCGCTGGAGACCGAGACGCCGGAGCTGGTGCTGCTGGACGTGATGCTGCCCGGCGAGGACGGGGTGTCGCTGCTGCGCTATCTGCGGCAGCTGCCCCGGACGCGGGAGATTCCCGTTATCATGGCCACGGCCAAGGGCATGGAGTACGACAAGATCCAGAGTCTCGACATGGGAGCCGACGACTATCTGGTAAAGCCCTTCGGCATGATGGAGATGGTTTCACGGGTGAAGGCGGTGCTGCGGCGCTGCGCCCCGGTCAAGCAGAGCCGCCAGCTGTCCAGCGGCGGCGTGACGCTGGATCTGGACGGCCATACCGTCACGGCGGCAGGCCAGCGGGTGACGCTGACCTTCAAGGAATTCGCGCTGTTGCAGCTGTTTCTGGCCCACCCCGGCATGGCCTTTACCCGCGACCAGCTGTTTAACGATGTGTGGGGCGCCGATTACGTAGGCGAGACCCGCACAGTGGATATGCACATCCGTACCCTGCGGCAGAAGCTGGGCGAGTGCGGCGACCGCATCGAAACGGTGCGGGGCGTAGGCTATCGATGGGAGGCACGGCCATGACAAAACGAATTTTCCGCTCCATGATCGTCACGGCGGGCGCGGTGCTGCTGGCCACGCTGGTCATTATCATGGGCTGTCTTTACGAATATTTCTGCGGCGTGCAGGAGCAGCAGCTGAAGGACGAGCTGAGCCTTGCCGTGGCCGCCATGCAGCAGGGGGAGGGGGAGCCCTATCTCCAGTCCCTGAATTCTGACCGTTACCGCCTGACCTGGGTGGCGGCGGACGGCACCGTGCTGTACGACACCCGCACTGACGCGGAGACCATGGAGAACCACGCCCAGCGGCAGGAGATCCAGCAGGCGCTGCTGGCAGGGCAGGGGGAGAGCAGCCGCTACTCCTCCACGCTGCTGGAAAAGACGCTTTATCAGGCCCAGCGTCTGGAGGACGGCTCGGTGCTACGTATCTCCATCAGCCGCGCCACGGCGGGCGTGCTGGTGCTGGGTATGCTCCAGCCGCTTCTGGTGGTGCTGGCGGTGGCGCTGATTCTGTCTGCGCTGCTGGCCCGGCGTGTGGCCCGCCACATTGTGAAGCCCCTGAACGAGCTGGATCTGGAGCACCCGCTGGATAACGACACCTACGAGGAGCTGTCGCCCCTGCTGGGCCGCATCAACCAGCAGCGCCGCCAGATCGATGCCCAGCTGCGGGAATTGCAGCGCAAGCGGGATGAATTCGCTCAGGTCACAGGCAGCATGCAGGAGGGTCTGGTGCTGCTGAACGAGCGGGGTGAGATCCTCAGCATCAATCCGGCGGCTCAAACGCTGTTCCGTGCCGACGCTAGCTGCGTGGGACAGGACTTCCTGACCATCGAGCGCAGCGGAGAGGTGAGCCGCGCCCTTCACGCTGCCCTGACCGGCGGTCACAGCGAGATCCACACGGAGCGGGATGGCCGGGAATACCAGCTGGATATCAGCCGCATCCAGTCCGACGGCGCCGTCACCGGCGCGGTGGTGGTGGCCTTCGATGTAACGGAGCAGGCGCTGGCACAGCGCAACCGGCGGGAGTTCACCGCCAATGTGTCCCACGAGCTGAAAACCCCGCTGCAATCCATCATGGGCAGCGCCGAGCTGATGCAGAACGGACTGGTGAAGCCGGAGGATATGCCGGTGTTCCTGAACCGCATCCATGACGAGGCCGCCCGGCTGGTGTCGCTGATTGAGGATATCATCCGCCTGTCCCAGCTGGACGAGGGAGTAGCGCTGTCGGCGGAGCCGGTGGAGCTGCTGCCGCTGGCGGAGGAAACGGTGCGTGGCCTTCACGACGCGGCGGAGGCGAAGAACGTGACCATGACCGTTACCGGCGAGAATGTGACGGTGCGGGCGGCGCGGCGGCTGCTGTCGGAGATTTTGTATAACCTCTGCGACAACGCCATCAAGTACAACGTTCCCGGCGGCAGCGTTACCGTGGACGTGGGCCTTTGCGGCGAAAGTGCGGTGCTGACTGTGGCCGACACCGGCATCGGCATTCCCCCGGAGCATCAGGCGCGGGTGTTTGAACGGTTCTACCGGGTGGACAAGAGCCACTCCCGCCAGAGCGGCGGCACAGGCCTGGGTCTGTCCATCGTCAAGCACGCCGTCGGCGATCTGGGCGGCGGCCTGCATCTGGACAGCACGCCGGGGCAGGGGACGACCATTCGCGTGACGGTGCCTCTGGAACCGCAGGAGGAATAAACAGCAAAGCGGCCGATAGAGTCCTGTAGGGCGGGGCCCATGTGCCCCGCCACACGGTGAACGCGGCAGGTATGATAAACGCTTCGTAAGGGCCGACAGAGTCGTCGGCCTTCGGCCCCCTTGTGTAAAGGGGGCTGTCAGCGAAGCTGACTGGGGGATTGTCGTTTAAGATAGTGCTGTGGAAATCCAGATGGATACTACGGCGGCATAGCCGCCGAGATTGACACTAAAAATATGCCACCGGCATATTTTCTTAACGTGTCAACCCCTCCGTCAACGCTTCGCGTTGCCACCTCCCCTTACACAGGGGAGGCTTTGGATACGGATTGCCACGTCGGGCTTTCGCCCTCCTCGCAATGACAGACCTTTGGTGTTCACCGTTTTGCTGACAGCCTGTTTATTATACCAGTGCAGCGCCGGGCCGGGCTGTCCTCGCCCCCTGCAACGCGCGGCCGGCAGTCCTATTGTATCTCATTTTCAGTATGCATTATATGCATTGAATTTACACTTTTCTCCCGGCTGATGCCGGAATGTTGATAAACGGAGTTTCCGCCATGCTCGAACTGCTCTCCCCCGCCGGGTCCCTTGATGCGCTGCACGCCGCCGTCTGCAACGGCGCGGATGCGGTCTATCTGGGCGCGGAGGGGTTCAATGCCCGCGCAGGTGCGCGCAATTTCACATTGGACGAGCTGCCGGAGGCGGTGCGCTACTGCCATGTGCGCGGCGTGCGGGTCTACCTGACGCTCAATACCCTCGTCACGGACCGCGAGCTGCCGAAGGTCGCGGAGCATATCACGGCCGCGGCCCGCGCAGGCGTCGATGCCCTCATCGTGCAGGACCTCGGCGTGGCGGCCCTTTCCCGCCAGATCGCCCCGCAGCTGGCGCTGCATGCCTCCACCCAGCTCACGGTGCACTCGCTCGAGGGCGTGCGCGAGCTTGCCGCGCTCGGCTTTTCGTGCGTCGTGCTCTCGCGCGAGCTGCCGCGCGAGGAGATCGCCTATATCTGCCGCAACAGCCCCGTGCGCATCGAGGTCTTCGCCCACGGCGCGCTGTGCATGTGCTATTCCGGCCAGTGCTATATGTCGGCCGTCATCGGCCGCCGCTCCGGCAACCGCGGCCAGTGCGCCCAGCCCTGCCGCCTGCCCTACGGCTACGGCCGGTTTGAAAACCGCTATCCCATGAGCCTGAAGGACAATTGCCTCATCCGCTACCTCGGCGAGCTTGCCCGCATGGGCGTGGCCAGCCTGAAGCTCGAGGGCCGTATGAAGCGCCCGGAGTATGTCGCCATCGTCACGGGCATCTACCGCGCTGCGCTCGACGGCCGCGAGGTCCGCTCGTCGGACCTTTCCGCGCTGCGCGCCGCCTTCTCCCGCGAGGGCTTCACGGAGGGCTATTATCTCGGCCGCACGGGCCCGCAGATGTTCGGCACGCGCCAGCCGGAGCGGCCGGACCGCGAGCTGCTTGCAGCCGCCCGCGCGACCTATGAAAATCTCGAGCCCCAGCGCGTGCCGGTGGATTTTTACGCCATCGTCGCGCACGGGCAGAACGCCATGCTCGCCGTGCAGGATGCCGACGGCCACATCTGCCAGACGCAGGGGGCCGTTCCGCAGGACGCCGAACGGCGCGCGCTGACGCAGGACGAGCTTGCCGCCCGCCTTTCCAAAACCGGCGGCACGCCCTACCGGTGCGTGGAGGTGCGCACCCGGGTCGATCCCGGTCTCATTATCTCCGCTTCCGCCATCAACGCCATGCGCAGGGACGTGCTGAACCAGCTCACCGCCATCCGCGCCCGGCGAGAATCTGCCGCGCCGCCTCGATGGCCGTCGCGCTTTCCAGCTCAACGTTCAGCGTCACGGTGTCCTGAAGCTCGGCGCGTGCCGCGTCCGTCGCGGTGACGATGGCCGTTCCGTTGTGATCGTCGTGCTCCACTCTGTCAATGGTGAACAGCCGGAACAGGCCGTCCACGCAGGCAAACCCCAGTTCTTCGCCCGGCGTCGCGCCCGCTGTCTGCGGGAAAACCGCCTCCAGCGTGCCGTCGCTCTCCGTATGCAGCAGTTCGGTCACATCCGGCAGAACACGCCGAATCCGGCGGTTCACATCGAAGATGTACACCGTCATGCCCATTCACATCGCCACCTTGCCGTCAGGCTGCCGCCGTCGTCGCTGGTCAGCCCGTGCACCCCCGGCCTGAAAACCGCCGAAAAGTTGCTCCTGTCCACATCGAGGCGGCTTTCGATATGCGCGCTATCCAGCGTCTCCGCGCCCGTTGCGAAATCCACGCCGAGCTTTTGTCCCGTGGAAAGCGCGCCGTTTATACGCAGCACCTCCCGCCCGTCGAGCATCCACGTCACGCCGCTGCGCGCCGCTGCCATCGTCTGGGTAATCGTCGGACGGCACGCCGCGCTCCCGCCGATGGAAAGCGTCGCCTTGCCCTGTCCCGTCGCCGCAGTATAGGCCAGATCATGCGCATACGGGCGCGGAACCAGAAATATCACCTCCACCTTTGCGAAACCGAAGACAAATTCCGGCGTGCTGATGGATTTAACGATTCCGTCATACGCCACGCCCGGCCAATGCGTCGGCTCAATCTCGCCCGTATCCTGCCCGGAAGCCATCGCCCACGCGGCCAACAGCCCCCGGATTCGCCAGCCTTCCTCCCGCCCGCGTGCGGCGATATTGACGTTCACCTTGTATTCGCCCTGCACGACGGCATACCCAACGGCGGTTTCGCCATCTCTGCCCGCGATGGTATACACATCCCGGTCGGGCATTCCCGGCGGATATTCCTTTTCGATGGACAGCGCCGGATGCACGCCGCACAGATCCATGCCGCAAAATCTCAAGTGTTTTTCGCCTCCTTACGCATTGTTTCGGGCGGCGGCCGTTCCCTGAAGCGTGTCGATATGCGGGAAAAACGCTTTCGCCATCGCTTTTCCATCCACGTTCACGCTGACGGCGAGGGACTGCGCGCCAGCCTTGTCCGCGCCCTTGGTCGAGCCGCCGGAGGGCATCGGCAGATCATACAGGCCGCGGGTGAACGGGCTGCCGATGGACACCGTCGGGCTGAAAACCATGCTGTTGAGCTGGCCGAGCACCGCCGCAACGTTGTTCACCGTCGTCTGCGCCGCCGCCAAGGCCACGCTTTCCTTTTCAGTGATGCCGTTGCCAATGCCCGTGCTCAGATTTTCTCCAACCGTCTTCGCATCGCCCGCCGCAGTGTCACCCCCGGTTTCAAGGCTGTCGCCCACACCGTCCAGCGCGGCCTGCGCCGCCTCGGCGCTTTGCTTGAGCAACTCCTGCTTTTGCTGGATTAGTTCCTGTGCCAGTTGTCCATTGCCCGACGCATACGCTGCGAGAATTTGCTCTTCCAGCAAAATCATCTGATCCTGCAAGCCCGACGTCGCCTCGTTAATAGCCGCTTGTTCCTCGTCACTAAAATTCAGGAATGTGAGCACATGCTTATCAAAATATTGCAGGCCTGCGACCGCCCCATCCTTGAGCGCCACGTTCAGCGATTTAATCAGCTCCGTAAACGTGGAAATTCCCGATGTCGTCAGCGGTTCAAGCGTTTCGGCCAAATCAGCCCATGCTTCTTTCAGATGATTGCTTGCAGTCCGCGCTTTAATAATCTGCTCATTGTTCTGTTCAAAGTTTTTCTTCGTTTCAACCAGT
>OIWQ01002778.1_pt1 | contig 16994 bp, 16 predicted proteins | sample 1587571 | NCBI WGS metagenome assembly OIWQ01 (sample SAMEA3888910, study PRJEB22519) | human gut metagenome | biome: human gut; feature: human-associated habitat; material: faeces | place: Denmark | collected 2010 | reverse complement strand
GAAAAAACGGTACGTGTTATTTTAGGTCCACAGAAAGAAATGTTTACGGAAGAAGGGGTTCAGACATTTCTGGGATCGCCGTATACCGTAAGCGTGGAAAGCGACCGGATGGGCATCCGGCTGGAAGGAGAAAAAGTGTTAGCAGATGGTAACACAGATATCATCTCGGACGGTATTGTATTTGGCTCTGTGCAGGTCACAACAGCAGGGCTTCCGATCGTCATGATGGCAGATCATCAGACGACAGGAGGATATGCAAAGATCGCAACAGTGATACAGGAGGATCTTCCTATACTGGCGCAGGCAAGACCGGGTGACAGGATCCGATTTGTGCAGGCAGAGCTGATAAAGCTGCAGAAGCATTCGTCGGGTGGATTTTTGAAGAAATTGTTCGGTGGCAGGTGAGAGATAGTAGATACAACAAAGAAGCAAAAAGACTGTCATGTGTGGTTAGTTTATTATGGATCAACAAGGATCTTAGTTGTTCCAGATGTTACATACAGCAGCATATATGAATAGTTACCTGATGACAACTGATGTGAGAGAAGAGAGGAAGTGAGATGGCATGGTAGATAAAATAGAAGACAGTTACCCGGACGGAACCTGCGCGGCTGATTACGCAGACAGCTTACCTAAAGAGGTGCGGCGGCTGATCCGGGAGGAAAAGATCACCGGTGAAACAAGCGGTATGTGCAGTGAGTATGCACAGGCTAACCTTGTGGTTCTTCCAAAGGAACTGGCATTTGATTTTCTCCTGTTTGCGACAAAAAATCCCAAAGCATGTCCGATCCTTGAGGTGACAAACGCGGGAGACAGATATTTAAGTGAGATCGCCGATCATGCGGATATTGCAAAGGATATCCCGCAGTACTGTGTTTATGAAAACGGAGAACTCACAGGCAGGTATACAGATGTATCGTCATTTTGGAGGGAAGATCTTGTCAGTTTTCTGATCGGCTGCAGCTTTTCCTTTGAAGGCGAGCTTCTGAAGGCAGATATTCCGGTCAGACAGATCGAGGAGCATTGCAATGTACCGATGTACCGGACGAATATAGCTTGTAAAAGCGCAGGTGTATTTCATGGAAATATGGTTGTCAGTATGCGTCCTATTCCATATGCGCTTGTGCCAAAGGCTGTACAGGTAACAGGTTCTATGCCAAAGGTACACGGCGCACCTGTCCATATCGGAGATCCAAAGGTGATCGGAATCCACGATCTGGCGAAGCCGGATTTTGGAGATGCGGTAACGATCCGGGAGGGAGAAGTACCGGTGTTCTGGCCGTGCGGTGTGACACCGCAGGTTGTGGTCATGGCATCAAAACCGAGCTTTTGTATTACGCATGCGCCGGGGCATATGCTTGTAACGGATGTCAAAAATATCAACTTGAAATATTAGCATACGCTAACTCTAATGCAGAAGCAGATAATGAGATAGAAACTGAAACGTGAACAGAAATCCATAATGTACCGGAAATCGAAAACGGCATCAGAAATAGTGAATTTTGAACAGTAAACAGGATACAGAAAGGATGTGTACAACATGAAAGTAGATTTGAATGCGGATCTGGGCGAGAGCTTCGGAAACTACAAATGCGGTATGGATGAGGAAGTCATACGATATGTTTCGTCCGTGAATGTGGCATGTGGATTTCATGCATCGGATCCGGTGGTCATGGCAGAAACGGTCAGACTGGCAAAAGAAAAAAATGCAGCAGTCGGTGCACATCCGGGCTATCCGGATCTGGTCGGCTTCGGGCGGCGGAATATGGCAGTCAGTCCGAAGGAAGTGAAGGCAATGGTGCAGTATCAGATCGGTGCATTGCAGGCATTCTGCAAGGCAGCACATGTCGGTCTGCAGCATGTAAAGCCGCATGGAGCCATGTACAATATGGCAGCTAAAGATGAGAAGCTGGCATATGCGATCGCGGAAGGCATTTATGAGGTGGACAGCGGACTGATCCTGCTTGGACTGTCGGGCAGTCAGCTGATAAAAGCAGGAGAAGAGACCGGACTGAAAGTTGCAAATGAAGTATTTGCGGACAGAGCCTATCAGGCGGACGGAACACTTGTCCCGCGCTCGCAGAAAGGGGCTGTGATCGAAGAGGAAGAAACTGCCGTCCGGCGGACGATAAGGATGGTACAGGAAGGTGTTGTGACAAGCATAGACGGGGCAGAGATCCCGATCAAGGCAGACTCTGTCTGTCTGCATGGGGATGGGAAAAAGGCTGTTGCATTTGCCAGACTGCTGCAAGAGCAGCTCACGGAGGCAGGTGTCAGTATAGTACCGATCACACAGGTGATCGCATAGAAAGAAGGGATGCATATGACAGAAACTATTGAAGAAGTTATATTACGGTATTCGCAACGCGGGATTCCGTATATCAGGCGATATGTGTCGGATAACTGCTGTGAAAAGGCAGCACAGGAAATCCTGTCGTGGGAGAAAGGGGTTGTGTTTTTGACGACCGGGTTTTACGTGGCAGGATATGCGGAGACAGACGGTCCTGCAGGAACGGTAGTGCTGGCACTGGCGCTGCAGAGACTCGGATATCAGCCGGTGATCCTGACGGATCAACCGTGTCAGGGCTTTTTTGAACTGGAGATGCTGCCAACTGTCTATGTACCGTATGATGCGGATCAGGAAACATTTCGGGAGCTGATCGAGACTTATCAGCCGAAGGGGATGATCTCGGTTGAGCGCTGTGGCAGGAACCGTTTCCTGCAATATGCAAATATGCGGGGGGTGAGCATCAGCGAACACACAGCTCCCATCGACGAGTTGTTTGTGGCTTATCAGGGGGTCATACCATCAATCGGCGTGGGAGACGGCGGAAATGAGATCGGTATGGGGAAGATCGCAGGCGCGATCAGCAGAAAACTTTCATTGGAACCCTGTGTGGTCAGTACCGATATTCTGGTAGTAGCAACCGTGTCTAACTGGGGGGCTTACGGAATTGTGGCTGCATTGTCCGGACGTGTGGGACAAAAGCTGCTTCCGGATTTTTCCTGGATCAAATCTTACATAACAAAAACGGTAGAGATCGGAAGCGTAGATGGGGTGACACATGAACTGACATGTACGGTGGACGGCAAGAGTATGCTGACAGAGCAGGAAATCATTACAGCACTGGAAAGGATAGAACAAGGAGGTATATGCGCATGAAAACATTAGGATATTACAATGGAACTTATGATGAACTGGAAAATATGATGGTACCTTTTGATGACAGAGTATGTTTCTTCGGCGATGGTGTCTATGATGCGGGTCCGGCAAGAAATTATCACCTGTTTGCGATCGACGAGCATATAGACCGTTTTTTCAATTCAGCAAAGCTGATGGATATTGAAATTCCATGTTCCAAGGAGGAACTGAAGGAACTGCTTGCTTCGCTTGTCCTGAAAATGGATACAGGAAATAATTTTGTATATTGGGCATGTACAAGAGGAACCGGTATCAGAAATCATGTATATAAAAAAGGACCGGGCAATCTGTGGGTCATGATCAAGCCGGAAACACTGGACACTTGTCAGAAACCGATCAAATGTGTGACGCAGGAGGATAAACGTTTCTTCTATTGTAACTGCAAGACGCTTAACCTGATGCCTTCCGTACTATATGCGGAAAAGGCCTATAAAGCAGGGGCGGATGAGACAATTCTGTATCGTCATGACGGCAGGATCACAGAATGTGCACACTGCAACTGTCATATTTTAAAGGATGGCATTTTATACACCGCACCGACGGATGATCTGATCCTGCCGGGTATTGCAAGAGCACATCTGGTGCGTATGTGCAAAAAGCTGGGGATCGGCGTCAGCGAGACGCCTTATTATCTGGAGGATCTGCGAAATGCGGACGAGATCATCGTGACATCTTCTTCCCATGTCTGCATGTATGTGGATGAACTGGACGGAAAGCCGGTGGGCGGAAAAGACCGGGAAACACTGTTCCGTCTGCGTGATGCATTGTATGAGGAAATCTGTAAAGCAACAGAATAGGGTGATACATATGGCACTTACAGTGGGTAATCTTTTTAAGGAATCAGTCAAGTATAATATGAAGCTGCTGGCAGGACAGGCGGGGCTTTGCCGGCCTGTGCAGTGGATCCATATTATCGAAACAAATGAGGGGGCACAGTTTCTGCATGGAAATGAGGTTGTCATCACGGAATGCATTGCAGGAAATGATGAGGAAAAGCTGCAGCGCTTTGTGGGTACGATCTACCGCCTGCACGCCAGTGCACTCATTATCAATACAGGCATGTTCATAAAGACGGTACCGGACAGCGTGATCGCATTTTGCGAGGAAAAGCAGCTGCCACTCTTTGCATTGCCGTGGGAAGTCCCTCTTGTGGATGTGACAAGGGAATACTGCCAGATGATCATAGACAATGCGGCGCAGGAGGACACGGTCGCAACGATCATGAAGGATCTGATCTTTCATGTCGGAGAGAAGGACGCGCTCCTGCACCAGTTGGAGAGACTTGGTTTTATGACAACCTGCACGATGGCAGCCTTATGCATATCGCTGCATATGCCACACGGAACAGAAGAGTATGTCAGGGAAAGCAGGCATCTGAAAATGGTGGCGGAAAGCTGCGCCAAGCGGATCCATGACCAGTACATTTCCTTTGAATACAGGGAAAAGCGGATCCTGCTGCTGATCAACTATACGCCGGAGGATCTGGAGCAGTATCTGGACAGTCTGTTCAAGACTGCATCTGCACATAAGCTCCTGCCACTCATTTCGATCGGGGTGGGGGATATTGTAAAAGGACCGGAAAATCAGGACAGTAATTTTATGCATGCCTATGCTGCCTGTAAACTGGCATCACGGAAAAAAGAACGCATTCTGTATTACAGAGAAATGGGTATTTACAAGCTGCTGATCGATAATGAAAATACAGAGGTACTGACCGCATTTTATACGGATTCTGTCGGGAAATTGAAGGAATATGATGAAAAAAACAATACAGAATATGAAACATTTATGAAAATGTATGTGGCATGTGACGGACATCAGGGAGAGGTCAGCGAAAAATGCTTTATTCATCGTAACACTGTCAACAATTATGTGAAAAAGGCGGAGGAGATCATGGGGATCGATCTTTCCTCCTGGGAAGGGAAGGCAAGACTGTATGTGGCACTTTGTGTAGAAGACATATTGTAAGGGCAGAGAACTAAGATACTTAAGGAGCTGCTTGTGCAGATGCACAAAAATACGTGTTTTATTTGCTATTGCCAGTGTATGGTGCAGGTGCTATGATGACTCCAACATCAAACAAAGCACAGAAAATAAGACAAAGAAGTCGGGTACAGTGTACACCGGCTTTTTTCTGTATCTGTGATACTATCACAGAAATGCTCCGCAAGGATGCACACTCGCGCGAAGAGGAAACATGTCGCAGAGATAAAGCTACAGGAGGTGGATGATATGTATCAGATTTTAATGCCCGGCAGAACGATGGTCGGCGAAAATGCAATTTCCATGGCAAAGGAGCAGATCAGCGGTCTGGGAAGCCATGCGCTGATCATATCCGGGAAGATCGTGGAAAAAAGCGGAATTGTAAAGAAGCTGACCGATTCGCTGGATGAGGCAGGCGTCAGTTATACAATATTTACCGATATTAAAGGAGAGCCTGATGACCTGATGGTTGCAGCTGCTAAAAAAGTATATGATACGGAAGGCTGTGATATGGTCATCGGAATCGGGGGCGGCAGTCCACAGGACAGCGCAAAGGCAGTTTCCGCAGCATCCGGTTATGCACCGATCGTTTTAATACCGACAACTGCAGGTTCCGGATCGGAAGCAACTAAATTTTACTGTGTGACCGAATCCGCAACGGATACGAAAAAACTGATCACGGATGAAAAGGTGATCCCAAGGCTGGCGGTCATCGATCCGACGCTTTCCGTTACAGCACCGAAGTCGATCACCGCAGCGACCGGAATGGATGCCCTGACACATGCGGTAGAGGCATATACTTCCAAAAAGGCGACACCGTATACCGATATATTTGCCATATCCGCGATCAAACGGGTATTTGCCTATCTGCCTGCTGCATATGAAAACGGCGCGGATCTGGAAGCCAGAACACAGATGGCTCTTGCAGCATACGAAGCAGGTGTCTGTATCAACAATGCAAGTGTGACACTTGTACATGGCATGAGCAGACCGATCGGCGCACTTTTCCATGTGCCACACGGTATTTCCAATGCAATGCTGATCTCCAAATGCCTGGCATTTGCAGAGGATGGATGTATTTCCAGATTTGCAGCGATCGGCAGGGCGCTTGGCGCAGAGGGAACCGATCAGGAATGTGCAGATGCATTTTTTGTATCTCTGGAAGATCTCTGCAAGACGATCGAAATTCCGACGCTGGAGGCGTATGGCATCAATAGAGAAGCGTTTTTCGAAAAGATGGATAAGATGGCAGATGATGCACTGGCAAGCGGCAGTCCGGGAAATACGATTAAAGAAGTAACAAAGGAAGATATTTTACATATATATAAGAAGTTGTGGGAGGCATAATAAACAGCATACCCATATGATAAGCGAAGGAGCTTTTACAAACTGTAAAAGCTCCTTTCTGATTTATAAATAGTGAGGAGGAGAACAAGATGCAGAAATTTGTCATTACAATTGCCAGAGGGTTTGGCAGCGGCGGAAAAGAAATTGGTGTAAAACTGGCGGAACGGCTTGGGATTCCTTGCTATGAGCAGCAGATTCTGAGAATGGCTTCCGAAAGCAGCGGTATTAATGAAGCACTTTTTAATCTTGCAGATGAAAAAATTGATATAGCAGATAAGCTGAAGGGACTTCCGTTTCATTATGTGGTGGAGCCGTCGGATAAGCGTTTCACATCCAACAATAATTTATTCAATATCCAGAGTGAACTGATCCGCAGACTGGCAGACCGGACCTCCTTCATTGTAATCGGAAAATGTGCGGATTATGTGCTGAGAGATTATTGCAACGTTGCCAGCTTCTATATAGAAGCACCGCGGGCAGACTGTGTTGCATCCATTGTCAAAAAAATGGGTGTATCGGAAAATGAAGCACACCGGCTGATCGAAAAGACTGATAAATACCGGGCAGATTATTATAAGCATTATACAAACGGAAATTACTGGACAAATCCGGTGAATTACGACATGACGCTCAACAGTGCCAGAGTTGGAAGAGACCGCTGCGTAGATGTCATGGAGAATTACATAAAAGTGAAATTTGGCCTGTAAGCATTGCGAAGGGTTAAATGATAAATTTTCAAAAAGAGGAGGACAAAACTATGAAAAAACGATTCAAAACGGTAGTAACAACGGCAATGGTCGCAGCACTGACCGCAAGCCTTCTGACAGGATGTGGCAGCAGTACGAATGATACAACCGCTTCCGCACCGGAAACAGGGGAAGCATCCGATACGGCAGAAGCTTCCGGTGGATCAGACGGAGATTCCGATTCCATTTTGATCGCAGGTATTGCACCACTGACAGGAAGTCTTGCCAGCTGGGGCGAGGGCGCTATCAACGGTTATAATCTGGCGATCAAAGAGATCAACGAAGCCGGCGGCGTCACAATCGGAGACAAAACCTATACATTGGAATCAGCGGTATTTGCGGATGATAAGTCAGATGCGACTGAAGCGATCAGCGCATACAACAACTGTGCATCCTATGATATCAGTGCAGTCATCGGTTCCTGCTCTTCCAGCTGTACCCTTTCCTTTGTAGAGACAGCACAGGACAGTGGCATGCTTGTTATCACACCATACTCTACAAATGCTACGATCTGTAAAACAGGTGATTATATTTTCAGAGAATGTTTCTCCGATGCTGATCAGGGCCCGACACTTGCAAAGATGGCAATAGAGGAGTTTAAAGCGAAAAACATTGCAATTGTGGCTGCAGAAGATTCCGATTACTGTGCAGGTCTTGCCGAAGCAATGGAGGGAGCACTGGCAGAGATGTCTGATGTAACTTATGAGCATTATGGCTGCGTTACAACAGATACTGACTACACCGCACAGATCTCCAAGGCAATTGAACAGGGGGCAGAGGTTATCATTTATCCAAATAACTACGATACGGTACCGAACTTCGTTTCACAGGCAAGAGATGCAGGCTTTACAGGTCCGATCCTTGGCGGTGATGCATGGGACGGAACAGATGTCACAGGATACGAAAGCAAGTTTGATAACTGCTATTATCTGGCACATCTGGATCTTTCCGCTGATACGGAAGCTGTGAAAAATTATGTAGCAGCTTATAAAGAAGAATACGGTGAAGATGGCCTGAATGCAGTTTCTTCCCTGTATTACGATTCAGTCAAGATGCTTGTACAGGCAATGGAGGAGGCAGGTTCCTCAGATCCTTCCGTTGTTAAGGATACACTGCTTGGTATGAAATATGAAAGTATGGGTGGCGAGATCACCTATGATGAAAACGGTGATGCAAAGAAGCCTTTCACAATTGAAACATTTAAGGATGGAGCACTTACCTATTACGGCAGCTTCTAAGAAATGTCATGCATCCGCAGAATGCATGGGCGGAGGTTCCCGCTTGTATGATGCAAAGGCCATGTAACACTGGCGTGCATAAGGTGACCGGACAGGCAAAGGAGCCTTCCGGCCACCTACTAAAAAGAAAAGAAATGGAGATGAAGGCATATGGCTAAATTTATTCAAAGTCTGGCAAATGGATTGAATCTGGGTTCTATTTATGCACTGACAGCTCTCGGTTATACCATGGTCTACGGTATCATCAGAATGATCAATTTCGCACATGGTGATTTCATCATGGTAGGCGGATTTACATTGTTCTATGTGATCCCTGTCATGCTGAAGCTGGGATTACCCGCATGGTTTGCCGTGTTTGCAGCAATTATCGTCTGTGTGTGTGTTGGTGTTCTGACAGAACAGATCGCGTATAAACCGGTCAGGGGACAGGGTTCTACTGATCACAGCACTTGGTATGAGTCTTGTGCTGGAAAACGGAGCACTTGTTATTTTCGGTTCTGCACCGAGAAATGTACCGCCGATGTTTGATCTGCCGGCAGTTTCCTTTGACAGTGTCACTATTCCGGCGACAACTATTCTGACACTCGTTATCGGACTTGTCATGATGCTTCTTCTGACATTGTTCATTAAGTACACAAAGCTCGGAAAGGCAATGAGAGCCGTTCCGGAGGATAAGATAGCATCTACACTTGTAGGTATCAATGTTAATAAGATCATCACTGCGACATTTGCGATCGGTTCCGGACTGGCAGCAGTCGCATCCATGATGTATACAACATCATATGTCAGCATTAAAAACGAGCTTGGTATCACACTTGGATTAAAGGCTTTTGTTGCTGCTGTTTTAGGCGGGATCGGAAGTGTGCCCGGTGCTATGATCGGTGGACTTTTGCTTGGAATTATCGAGATCATGGTCAAGGTATATATGCTTCCCGGTACTTATGAGGCAGTAACATATCTGATATTGATCGTTGTTCTTCTTGTCAGACCGACAGGACTGATGGGAAAGAAAGTAAGCGAAAAAGTATAAAAGAAAGGAAGTGGAGCTATGTCAAAGAAAATGAAAAAAAATTATCTGATCTGCCTGATAGCGGTCGCAATAGGGTTCCTACTTCTTTGCCTGTTATTTGATACAGGAATCTTAGGAAAGAAATCTGCATACTTCAATGGTCTTGTTGTCATTGGTATGTTTTATACAATTATTGTCTGCTCCCTGAATCTGTTGACAGGATATATGGGTGAGTTTTCACTCGGTCATGCAGGCTTTATGTCGATCGGTGCTTATGCATCCGCGATCGTCACAACGCTCATTCAGGATCAGACAGATCTGCCGGCGGTTCTCTTATATCTGATCGCCATTATCGCAGGCGGACTGGCAGCAGGTCTGATCGGCGTATTAGTCGGTATTCCGGCATTAAGACTCAGCGGTGATTACCTCTGTATCGTTACCGTAGCGGTCGCCGAGATCGTCCGCGTTGTGTTAAGTAACTTCGGTATCCCGGCAATTACCGGAAAAGCAACCTTCGGAAAATCGTTTGCAGGTATCGCCAAGGTATCCGATTATCATTACGTTTATATTACCATGGTCATCTGCATTTTCATCATGTACTGCTATATCCGTTCCAGATACGGAAGAGCACTGATCGCCATCCGTGAAGACAGGATCGCTGCTGCAGCATCAGGCATCAATGTTACAAAAACAAAGGTGCTGACCTTTACGATCTCCGCATTTTTCGCAGGTGTGTCCGGTGCGATCTATGCACATTACATAACAACTCTGGTACCAACTTACTTTAACTTCTCGAAATCATCGGAATTCCTTGCAATCGTGATCCTGGGCGGCAGCGGCTCATTGACAGGTTCCATCGTGGCAGCTCCGATCCTTTCTGCACTGCCACAGCTGATCTCTTATGTTGTGCCTGCTTTTGCAAGCTACAGAATGCTGATCTACGCGATCATTTTAGTAGTTGTTATGATCTTTAAACCAACCGGTCTGTTTGGAGGACGTGAATTCTCCCTCCCGAAGCTGATCGATAAAATAACCAAAAAGAAAACGCCAAAGGAAAAGAGGTGACTGGTATGGCAGAAGAAAGAGTTCCGGTGCTTGAGACAAAATGCCTTGGGATCCAGTTTGGTGGTCTGAAAGCAGTCAATGATGTGAATATTGAAATCTATCCCGGTGAGCTGATCGGTCTGATTGGACCGAACGGTGCAGGAAAAACAACCATTTTTAACCTGATCACCGGTATTTATAAACCGACCTCGGGAAGCTATATGCTGTGTGGCAGACGGATGAACGGGCTGTCCACGCATCAGGTGGTTGAGGCGGGAATTGCCAGAACCTTCCAGAATATCCGCCTTTTCAAGAAAATGACCGTTCTGGAAAATGTTATGGTTGCTTTTAATAAGGATATGAAATGCAATCTGTTCCAGTCAATCTTCCGGACACCGTTTTTCTGGAAAGAGGAAGCGGAAACAGCACAGAAAGCGATGGAGCTTTTGAAGCTATTTAAACTGGACGGTTTTGCCGACCAGCTGGCAGAAAATCTTCCTTATGGCAAGCAGAGACTTTTGGAGATCGCACGTGCACTGGCGACAGATATGAAGCTGCTTCTTCTCGATGAACCGGCAGCAGGCATGAATCCGGTAGAAACGGCAGAACTGAAAGAGTCGATTAAAATGCTGCGTGAGAAATTCCGTATTCCGATCCTTCTGATTGAGCATGATATGAGTCTTGTCATGAGTATCTGCGAGCGGATCTATGTACTGAATTTCGGTGAGATCCTGGCAAGCGGAAAACCGGAAGAGATCGCAAATAACAAGGATGTAATAGAGGCTTACCTTGGTAAAGAAGACGAAGATGAAGAAGGAGGTGGGAATGATGCTGAAGGTTGAAAATTTAAACGTGCACTATGGAGTGATCCATGCGATCGAGGATGTCAATATTGAAGTAAGGGACGGAGAGATCGTTACCCTGATCGGTGCAAACGGCGCCGGCAAGACGACAATCCTGCATACGATCACGGGATTGAAAAAAGCAACCAGCGGTTCGGTCGTCTTTGACGGAACAGATCTTCTGAAAGAGCAGCCGAGTAAGATCATTACCCACGGCGTAGCCCATGTACCGGAAGGCAGACATGTATTTGTGGATATGACCGTACGGGAAAATCTGGAAATGGGTGCTTATATGTTCGGGCGCAAGGATAAGGATAAGATCGCAGCGCGTATGGACAATGTGTTTGAAAAGTTCCCGAGGCTGAAGGAACGACAGAACCAGCTGGCAGGTACGTTTTCCGGCGGCGAACAGCAGATGCTCGCAGTAGGGCGTGCGCTGATGGCAGATCCGAAGATCATTCTGATGGATGAGCCGTCCATGGGTCTTTCACCGCTTCTGGTACAGGAAATCTTCAGTATCATCAAAGAAGTCAACGCACAGGGTATCACGGTGCTTCTGGTTGAGCAGAATGCAAAAATGGCGTTAAAGGTTGCTAACAGGGCTTATGTACTGGAGACCGGCAAGATCAAATTATCCGGTGACGCACAGGAACTTTTACACAATGATGAAGTAAGAAAAGCATATTTAGGTGCTTAACTATATTTATTTTCAAAGGAGATGCTATTATGGGAATGACAGGAAAAGAAATCGTGGAAACACAGAAAAAGTATTATTTGCAGTCCTGGGCGAAGCAGAAGGATGTAAACCCGATTCCGATGGAAAAGGCTGAGGGCATTTATTTGTGGGATTATGACGGCAACAGATATACCGATATGTCCTCCACGCAGGTCAATGTCAATCTGGGCTATGGTAATGAAGATATCAACAATGCCATGAAGGAGCAGATCGATAAGTTTGCATGGATGGGTCCGGGCTACGGCGTAGAATCAAGAGCAAAGCTTGCAAAGATGATCGTAGACCTGATGCCGGACAACATGGGAAAAGTATTTTTTACAAACGGTGGCGCGGATGCGAATGAAAATGCCATTAAAATGGCAAGAATGTATACAGGACGGTATAAGGTCATGAGCCGTTACAGAAGTTACCATGGATCAACTTTTGGCGCCGGTAATCTGACCGGAGAACCGAGAAGATTTCCATTGGAGCCTGGTATTCCGGGCTTTGTGAAATTCTTTGACCCATATCTGTATCGTGAGAGCATCCGGTTTGAATCGGAGGAAGCTGCAACGGAATTTTATATCGCAAAGCTGCGTGAGCAGATCATCTATGAAGGCAGGGATCAGATCGCAGCGATCATTTTGGAAACCGTAACCGGTACAAACGGCATTATCATTCCTCCGAAGGGATATCTGCAGGGCGTGCGTAAGCTCTGTGATGAGTTTGGCATTGTCATGATCTGTGATGAGGTTATGGCTGGCTGGTGCAGAACTGGTAAAATGTTTGCTTTTATGAATTTTGATGTCAAACCGGATATCGTAACCTTTGCAAAGGGTGTTACCTGTGGCTACATTCAGCTTGGTGGTGCATGTGTCAGCAAAGAGATCGCCGCATATTTTGACGATCACACACTTTCCTGTGGTCTGACCTACTGCGGTCATCCGCTTGCCTGTGCAGCAGGTGTTGCCTGTGTCAACTACTACACCAAAGCAAATATCCTCGATAATGTAAATAAGGTTGGAGCTGTTCTTGCCAAGAAGCTGGATGAATTTAAAGAAAAATACAACTGTGTGGGAGATGTCAGACATATCGGCTTATTCTCCTGCGTGGAATTTGTAAAAGATAAAAAGACAAAAGAGCCGATCGTCCCATACGGTCAGGATCCTTATGGAAAGCTGCCTAAGATCATCGGTTCCCTGCGTGCGAAAGGTTTCTTAACCTTCGGACATGAAAATATGGTACTTTGTAATCCACCGCTGATCATTACGGAGGAGCAGCTTCTGGAAGAACTCGATAAGCTGGAAGCAGTTATTCAGGAAGTAGAGGCGGATCCGTTTTATATGAAATAAGCGATTTGCCTTGACATAGGATAGCCTCAGCGATACGCTGAGGCTATCCTGTTATAAAATGCAACAGCAGAAAGAGGAAATCTATGAGTTTGACGAATATCATCGGACCGGTCATGGTCGGTCCAAGCAGCTCTCATACAGCAGGTGCTGTCAGGATCGGTCTGATGGCGCGGACACTTTTAAAGGATACACCGGTAGATGGAGAGATCCTGTTGCACGGCTCCTTTGCCAAAACCGGGAAGGGACATGGTACGGATAAAGCGATCATTGCCGGTATTCTGGGGCTTACGCCGGACGATATGCATGTGCCGGCAAGCTTTGAGCTGGCGCAGGAGAAGAACTTCACATTTACGATAGGCACAACAAACCTTGGCGATGCCCATCCCAATACAGCACTGATCAGACTGCGGGGCAGCAGCGGCAGGGAAATAGAAGTGCAGGCTTCCTCTGTTGGAGGCGGGCGTATCATGGTCAACAAGATCGATGGCATCGATGTCAATTTCAGCGGGGAAAGCCCCACACTTATCGTACACAACTTAGATCAGCCGGGGCATGTGGCAGAGGTTACATCCATGCTGGCGCATAAATCCGTCAACATTGCTACAATGCAGCTTTATCGCGAGAGAAGAGGCGAGTATGCGGTTATGGTAATCGAGACAGACCAGCCGATCCCGGACAATGCCATTGCATGGCTGGAGCATCTGGAAGGAATCATTAAAGTAACCTATTTTAACGGATTATAATATGATGCCAGGGGCAAAAGGTCTAAAACCACATGAGCTTGCTCATAAGTGGTTGAAAGACCTCGGGACTTGCCCCGATATGAGCATCAAAGCCCGGGCTTTTGCCCCCGACATCATAATATGTCATGAGGAGAAACTATGGAATTATCACTGCAGGAAATTCTGGACTGGTGCCAGACGGAAAAAAAGCGTTTCTGGGAATATATGCTGTATGACGATATGACGCAGCGCGGCGCTTCGCGGGAAGAATCCTTTGCTTACATGGAAAAGATCTTCGATACCATGGGGCAGACTGTGAAAACCTACAGACAGGAAAGGCTGTCTGCCAGCGGACTTGTCGGTGCGGAGGGCGGAAAGCTGGAGGCGTATGCGAAAACAGGTAATACGCTTTGCGGCTCCTTTATGGAAGAAGCCATGATCACAGCACTCAAAATGGCAGAATCCAATGCCTGTATGCGAAGGATCGTTGCAGCACCGACAGCAGGCTCCTGCGGTGTGATCCCGGCGGTTCTTCTTCCCTATTATGAAATGAAACAGGTGCCAAAGGAAGAAATCTTAAAGGCACTATTTGTCACAGGCGGCATTGGAGAAGTGATCGCACAGCGTGCTTCCATCAGTGGTGCGGAAGGAGGCTGTCAGGCAGAGATCGGTTCAGCATCTGCCATGGCAGCGGGCGCACTTGTTTACCTGCAGGGCGGCAGTGATGAGAAGATATGCCATGCGGCGGCGCTGGCACTGAAAGGACTGCTGGGACTTGTCTGTGATCCGGTTGCGGGACTTGTGGAGATTCCCTGCGTAAAAAGAAATGTGCTGGGCTGTGTAAATGCGATCTCCTGCGCGGATATGGCGATGGCGGGCATTCAAAGCAGGATACCGCCGGATGAGGTGATCGATGCTATGCAGGAAGTCGGCTGCAAAATGGACAGTGCTTTCCGGGAAACGGCGCTTGGCGGTCTGGCTGCGACCAAAACAGGACAGGAAATCATGCATAAGCTGATGGAATCAGAGGAAGATGGCACAATAACCACTTGACAATGCGGGCATCACAGAATTATAATCACCCTTAGATAATGACTATGACGAAGACAGTAGATCATTTGTAAAAGGCAAAGCGAGCTGGTGACGGTGCAAGACCGGTGCGAGTAGCAGATGATTGAATATCACTTCTGAGTTGCAGGCTGAAAGATCGAAAATGAGTAGGTTCTGCCGTATCCGTCTCGTTACGACGGGCGCATATAAATCGTAAGTGAGTATGCAGTAACAGGTGGTTTCGGAGATATTACCCCGTCCTTTTACAGGACGGGGTTTTTTGTAGCGAGGAACAAAATCAAGCACAAGCGAAGCTTGTATTTGATTTTGCCCGAGCGTACAACGAGAAATCCAGAAGCACGTTAGTGCGGCTGATGCGAAGCAGCAGGGATTTCGAGTGGGGAAGAGGAACAAAATCCCCGATACCGCACATGCATACGAAGTGAAGAAACAGTAAACAGGAGGAAAACGAAGATGTATCAAAAAGTATCCACGAATCTGAATTTCGTAGACCGCGAAAAAGAAACAGAAAAATTCTGGCGCGAAAACGATATTTTCCAGAAAAGCATGAAAGCAAGAGAAGGCTGCCCGACTTATACCTTTTATGATGGCCCGCCAACCGCAAACGGCAAGCCGCATATCGGACATGTCCTGACTCGTGTTATTAAAGATATGATCCCGAGATACCGTACCATGAAGGGATACATGGTACCTCGTAAGGCAGGTTGGGATACCCACGGCTTACCGGTTGAACTGGAAGTTGAAAAGATGCTTGGTCTGAACGGAAAAGAGCAGATCGAGGAATACGGTATTGAGCCATTCATCGAAAAATGTAAAGAATCCGTATGGAAATACAAAGGAATGTGGGAAGATTTCTCAGGAACTGTCGGTTTCTGGGCTGATATGGATAACCCATACGTAACGTATGATGACAACTTTATCGAGTCTGAGTGGTGGGCACTGAACCAGATCTGGAACAAAGGCCTGCTTTACAAAGGCTTCAAGATCGTTCCGTACTGCCCACGCTGTGGTACCCCTTTATCGACAGCAGAAGTTTCACAGGGCTATAAAACAGTCAAAGAGCGTTCTGCCATCGTTCGTTTCAAGGTGACGGGAGAAGATGCGTATTTCCTGGCATGGACAACAACACCATGGACACTGCCAAGTAACGTGGCTCTCTGCGTAAACCCGGATGAAGAATATGTAAAAGTAAAAGCTGCTGACGGCTATACTTACTATATGGCAAAAGCACTTCTGGATACTGTTTTATCTTCCAGACTGGCGAACGAAGAAAATGGCAACAAGGCATATGAAATTCTGGAAACCTACAAAGGAAAAGATCTGGAATACAAAGAATATGAACCGTTATATGCCTGCGCAAAGGAAACGGCAGATAAACAGAACACGAAGGGCTTCTTTGTGACATGTGACAGCTATGTAACCATGTCAGACGGTACAGGTATCGTACACATTGCACCTGCATTCGGTGAAGATGATGCGAATGTCGGACGTAACTATGATCTTCCGTTTGTACAGTTTGTAGACGGCAAAGGCCAGCTGACAGAAGAAACACCTTACGCCGGCAAATTTGTAAAGGATGCGGATAAAGACGTTCTGATCGATCTTGACAAAGAAGGAAAACTGTTTGACGCACCGAAATTCGAGCATGAATATCCACACTGCTGGAGATGTGATACACCACTTATCTACTATGCAAGAGAATCCTGGTACATCAAAGAAACAG
>OIWQ01002763.1_pt1 | contig 17064 bp, 12 predicted proteins | sample 1587571 | NCBI WGS metagenome assembly OIWQ01 (sample SAMEA3888910, study PRJEB22519) | human gut metagenome | biome: human gut; feature: human-associated habitat; material: faeces | place: Denmark | collected 2010 | reverse complement strand
TGTATCTGTCTTAACATGCAACTAATCGCTATTTTATCCCGAATTGGGGTATAATGATAGTGAATACTATCGGAAGGCGATGCCAGAGCGGTCTGCCGAGACAATAGCCAACATCGCCATCACGCTTATTCACCAAACCGATTGACTACTGAATAAACTGATAGAGAAGCTGGAGATACAGTTTGTGGAGAATGGTGGCGTTAAGGAACAAATGACGAAAGCCAGAAAGGAATATAGAGGGTACTAAGGTGCTCTTAGCCTCTTTAGGGATAGGCAGAACTAAGCCTTTCTAAGAATAAGCCGAACTAGGCCTTCTTAAGCCTTCCTATGCCAAGGCGTAAAGAGGCTTAGAAAGGCTTAGTTCGGCTTAAACGCTACCAGAAATTCGGCTTAGACGCAGCCTTCGTTCGGCTTAAACGCTGCCAGAAGATTCTACTTTGTTCTCTTGATTACAAAGTCGAGGTAAGCCTGGAGGGCTTCCTTCACTGCAGGCTGCTTCACGCGCTCATCGATGAAACACTGAGCCTGGGCGTGGAACTCCCACATACGGCGCTCAGCATACTCGATACCGCCTTTTTCCTTGGTATAGGCAACCAATTTTGCGATTTCATCGCTGCTCACGGTGCGTGCTTTCACCTTAAGAGCAAGGTCGCACATCGACTCATCACCACCATTATTCACAGCATAGATGACGGGGAGCGTGAGCTTTCCTTCAGCCATGTCATTGCCCGTAGGCTTGCCTATCTCGGGCGAGTCGTAATAGTCGAAGATGTCGTCGCGTATCTGGAAGGTGATGCCGAGGTTCTGTCCGAAAAGCTTTGCAGCCTCCACGTCCTCTTCTGAAGCGCCAGAAGAGAGCGCACCGATGCCAGCGCACGCCTCGAACAACGCAGCTGTCTTCTGCTTTATTACGTCGTAGTAGACATCCTCCGAGATGTCCTTGCGTCCAATGTTGGAAAGTTGGAGTATCTCGCCGTCGGAAAGCGTGCGTCCGAGCTCAGCCAAGTAGGTCACAATCTGCTCCGAATGGGTGCGGGCGACGCAAAGCAGGGCGGTAGAAAGGATGTAATCGCCCACGAGCACCGCCACCTTATTATCGTAAGTAGCGTTGACAGATGCCTGACCGCGGCGCTCCTCACTCTCGTCCACCACATCGTCGTGCACGAGCGAAGCCGTGTGAAGCAACTCGAGACCGACGGCAGCGTTCTGCGTAGAAAGGTTTATCTGTCCGAAGTTCTTCGCCATGAGCAGTATGAGCATAGGGCGCATACGCTTGCCGGCACGCTTGCGGATGTGCTCGAGCGCAGAACCGAGCAACCCGTCCTCGTGCGAGAGCGACTGGTTGAAAAGACTGATGAAATCGGCGAGTTCCGCCTCTACCGGGTGTTTTATGATTGACAGATAATCCATTGTATTATAATATTTCGTACAAAGTTACGGAATTTGCCGTTATTAGTGACATTTTTTTTGTAATTTTACAACTAATATTAGTTAATGAGTTGACGAGGAGATACCTCACCATCACAACATCTCAACATCTCAACATCTCAACATAACACCATCGTATCTATGAACAAACTTTTCCTGCTTGACGCTTACGCGCTAATTTATCGTGCTTACTATGCGTTTATAAAGAACCCACGTATCAACTCGAAGGGCATGAACACCTCAGCTGTTATGGGCTTCGTGAACACGCTCAACGAGATACTCACCAAGGAGCAGCCCACACACATCGGTGTGGCGTTCGACCACGGCAAGACATTCCGCGACGAGGCATTCCCTGCGTACAAGGCGCAGCGCGAAGCCACGCCGGAGGACATACGCGCCTCCGTACCTATCATCAAGGACATCATCACGGCGATGCACATCCCTGTGCTCCAGGCGGACGGCTTCGAGGCGGACGACGTAATCGGCACGCTTGCCACGAAGGCTGGCGAAGCCGGTGTGCAGACCTATATGCTCACGCCCGACAAAGACTACGGTCAGCTGGTGCGCGACAATGTCTTCATATTCCGCCCACGTCACGGCGGAGGCTACGAGACGATGGGACCGAAGGAGGTGTGCGAGAAGTACGAGCTCGAATCCCCTACTCAAGTGATAGACCTCTTGGCACTGATGGGCGACTCCGCCGACAACTTCCCCGGATGCCCCGGCGTGGGTCCGAAGACTGCCACCAAGCTCATCGCCGAGTTTGGTAGCATCGACTCCATACTCGAGAACTCTGCAAAGATAAAGGGCAAATTGCGCGAGAAAGTGGAGGGAGCCGTTGACGATATACGCATGTCGAAGTTCCTTGCCACCATCCGCACCGACGTTCCTATCGACATCGACCTCGACGCGTTGAAGATTCAGGAGCCAGACACGGAACGCCTCACCGAAATCTTCACCGAACTGGAGTTTAAGAGTCTGTTGGACAAATTCGTAAAGAAGCCTCAACAACCGCAAAAAACTGTTAATTTACAACTCGATTTATTTGCCGAAAATCCGACCGAGGATGCAGTTGGTTCAGAATTTTCAAGCTATGAGGGGTCAAAAAGTGCTCCTTGCGAGTACCAACTCGTTGAAACAGAAGAAGATGCACGCCTGATTTGCGAAAAATTTAGTTCATCCAAAATTCTCGTTTTAGAAACGAAGACCACCTCAACCAATGCCATCGACGCAAAATTGGTGGGTTTGAACTTCGCAATAGAGGAAGGAAAGGTGGTTCAAGTAGCAATTCCTAACGAACGTGAAAAAGCGGAAAGAATTGTAAATATCTTCAAACCACTATACGAAAGTAGCGAAATCCTGAAGGTAGGACAAAACATCAAGTACGACATGGAGGTGCTGATGAACTACGGAGTGCGCCTCGCCGCACCTATGTTCGACACCATGCTCGCCCACTATGTGTTGCAGCCAGAACAGAAGCACAACACGGAAACCATCGCCGAGACACTACACCAATACAACGTGCTGAAGCCACGACTGAAGGAGACTGGTGTCGAGGATCTGTTCTACAACATCGAGATGCCACTTGTGCCGGTGCTCGCCGAGATGGAGATGACTGGCGTGCGCCTCGACACCGACGCCCTCGCCGAGACATCGAAGGTGCTCACCGAGCGTATGCACCAAATAGAGCAGAGCATATACGGGCTCGCCGGACACAAGTTCAACATCGCCTCGCCGAAGCAGGTGGGCGAGGTGCTGTTCGGCGAGATGAAGATTGTGGAGAAGCCGAAGAAGACCAAGACCGGACAGTACGTCACATCCGAAGAGGTGCTGCAGCAGTTGCGCTCAAAGGCTCCCATCGTCGACCATATCCTCGAGCACCGCGGACTGAAGAAGCTGCTCGGCACATACGTCGACGCGCTGCCCAAGCTCATCAACCCACGCACCGGACACATACACACCACGTTCAACCAAGCCGTCACGGCAACGGGTCGCCTCTCCTCCTCCAACCCCAACCTGCAGAACATTCCCGTGCGTGGCGAGGACGGCAAGGAGATACGCAAGTGCTTCATACCCGAGCCAGGACAGCTGTTCTTCTCTGCCGACTACTCGCAGATTGAGTTGCGCGTGATGGCGCATCTCTCGGGCGACGAGAACATGATTGAGGCGTTCCGCGAGGGCTACGACATACACGCTGCCACCGCCGCACGCATATATAAAGAGGACATTAACAGCGTGTCGCGCGACCAGCGCACAAAGGCGAAACGCGCCAACTTCGGCATCATCTACGGCATCACCGTCTTCGGTCTCGCCGAGCGACTCGATATCTCGCGCGACGAGGCGAAGCAGCTCATCGAGGGCTACTTCAACACCTTCCCCGGTGTACACGCCTACATGGAGAAGGCGAAGGAGACGGCACGCGAACACGGCTATGCCGAGACGTTCTTCCACCGCCGCCGCTACCTGCCCGACATCACATCGCACAACGCCACCGTGCGCAACTTCGCCGAGCGCAACGCCATCAATGCGCCGATACAAGGCTCGGCTGCCGACATCATAAAGATTGCGATGGTGCGCATCTACGAACGCTTCCAGCGCGAAGGAATACGCTCGAAGATGATTCTGCAGGTGCACGACGAACTCAACTTCTCCGTCCTGCCGGAGGAGAAGGAGCGTGTAGAAAAGATTGTTATCGAAGAGATGCAGAACGCCTATCCGCTGCACGTGCCGCTCGTGGCTGACTCGGGTTGGGGCGAGAACTGGCTCGAAGCGCATTAAGGCGAGCTGTTGTAGGAGGGTATGGCATCCCTGCCATACCCACGCACCCCAACATAACCTCTTATGGTTAGCTCGGTTGGTGCGGTGCTTGCGCGGTTGGTGTCTTCCAGGGGAGGGTGTGTCAAAACTATAGAATTGTGATGAATGGCTAACTGTAGGAGACTACGGCATTCTTGCCGTAGTCATTGCAAACAGTTGTATTTCAGTTACTAATGGCTACGGCAGGAATGCCGTAGCCTCCTACGATTAGAACCGTTTGCTATTCAATTTGCCAAATATTTTAGTTTTGACACACCCTCCACGCACCCCAACATAACCTCTTATGGTTGCGCGATTGGTGCAGTGCTTGCGCGGTTGGTGCACTTCCAGGGGGTGCAGCAGTCTCTGCTGCACCAACAAAGTAAATGGTGCATTTCTGCGCGGTTGGTGCACTTGAGACAAGTGCACCCCCTAAAAAAAATCCCAACAGAGGCGAACCTCCGTTGGGATTTTCATTTATATGTGTTTTCCGATATTTACTTAACAACAACCTTCTTAGATGTGCCGTCGCTCATCTTAACAACGTTGATGCCCTTCTGAGGAGCAGAGAGCTTCTTGCCGTCGAGAGAGTAGTACTGCTTCTCATAAGCCTTGCCTGAAGCATCTACACCAAGGATAGCAGTCTCACCATTCGGGGTTCTTACTATAACCTGAACACAGAGGGCATAAGGAAAAGCTGAAGCATCTGAATATTGATACCAACCTTGTTTCTCACCAAATGTTCCAAACACAAGGAAAGGAATATTTCCGCTATTTAGATCTGGGAATTCCTCATCCTCACCAAACTTACCAACTAAGAACGGAGCAGCTGCAAGATTCTCAGCATCATCATTTGTATCTTGAACATACATAAAACCATAACGCAAAGCTGCTGTTTTATCTGAAAGTTCAAATGGTTCGTCGAAATATGTTTCATTCCAGTTTGCTGTCAGCTGCTGATCATTAACTACACAAAGTTCATAATCGCCTTCATTCAACAGCTTTTCAGCAGCCAAAAGATCCTCTTGTTTCTGACTTTCAGGCATACCCCAAACATATACACCAACAGGAGTTTCTTTAGTATTTTCACCCAAAGAACCCAAGAGAAGATAACGGATACCAATAACATTATAACCATACCAACTTTCGTCAAGCATCAACTGAGAAGCAGCACTTGCAGCATCAGGCACCTGTGGCCATCCAATATTTCCAACAGGAGTTACAGAACAAGGGAAGCCCATCAATTTATCACCATCATTTAACTTCTTCATACCGTTAGCCTTTGGCGCAGCTACCTGCTCAAACTTCTTAACAGGACTATCTACATTTGCCTTACCAGCAACAGTAAAGTCAAACTTCTGTGCAGAAGCACCAGTTGCGAGCAGCAACATTGCTGCCATAGAGAGTAAAGTTTTCTTCATATTCATTTATTTTTAAATTTATCTTCCGCAAAAGTACAAAATTAATTGTAAATCGCTAATGTTTTGCAAGAATATTTTAAAAAATTCAATCAACTTGGCTATTTATACTATTAATTTGCAAGAAAACCACGATTGGCGTGCCTTATGTGCAAGACTTTCTGTAACTTTGCAATCACGAAATAATACATTATTAATAATATATATATGGCAATTCATCCTCTTTGGACCGACGACTACTGGCTGCTCATCATGCAGCTCTACCAGAAGAGTCCGGCAGGCGTTAAGTCGGAGTACTCGCGTTCGGTGGTGGAGTTGGCACTCGAACTGCACATACCGCCAAAGACTCTGCAGGAGCAGATGGAGGCACTGAAAGAGCGCACCACTCCCTCGCTGCAACGCCTATGGGACACGTACGCCGACAACCCACGCCGCTTGTCACGCGATGTGAAGCGCCTCAGACAGATGACGGGCTTCGGAGCAGGCAGCACCTTCTACAACGGCATTGACCTGACACAACCCTTCGAGCACGACTATCTGCCCGTAACACCCACAGAGAAGCTAACGCCGGTGATGCTCACCATCATCCTTTGCCTCTACTTCCAACTGATGACCAACACCATGGTCAGCGAGACACCCGAGGTGCAGGACACGGCACACCTCATGGGGCTGAAGCCTGAAGAGGTGGTAGAGGTGCTGAAGATATACCAAACGTTCGACCCCATACTAAAGCGCGAGCCACTACCCCACTCGCCACTCAACGACGAGGCGCAACGCCTATGGCAGAAGTATAGCAACGAGGCACCCGAGGTGCTGACAACAACGGCGGAGAGGCTCAAGGAGTACTTCAAAGGCTGCGAAGGCTGCGCTTAAGCCGAACGAAGGCAGCGAAGGCAGCGTCTAAGCCGAACTAAGGAGGCGAAGGCTGCGTCTAAGCCGAACTAAGCCTTTCTAAGCCTCTTTACGCCTTGGCTTAGAAAGGCCTAAAAAGGCTTAGTTCGGCTTACTACCCAAAGGCTTAGAAAGGCTTAAAGAGGCTTAGCTCGGCTTACTACCTCAAGGCTTAGAAAGGCCTAAAAAGGCTTAGCTCGGCTTACTACCCCAAGGCTTAGAAAAAAGAAGAAAAACGATGAAACTAATACAAACCCAGGAACAAAAGCTGCAGCAGGTGCAGCGTCTGTCACAACAACAGATGCTGCAGGTACACATGCTCGAGATGCCGCTCACCGAACTCGAAGAGAACGTGAACGCGGAACTCGACGACAACCCTGCCCTCGTGAAAGCCGACGAAGAAATCTTCGACAACGACAGCACGGACAGCTCCACATACACACCCTCCGCCGATCACGACAGCAGCGACATCGACGACGAGAAGAGCGAGGCTGACGCCTTCGCTGCACATACGGAGCGCGAGGAACGCGAGTCGGCACTGAACAACGCACTCGACCGCATGACGGGCTCCGACGAGGATATGCCGACAGCAGCCTACACCGGAGCATCCGGTGCCGACTCCGCCGACTATGAGGAGATGGTGTACGGCGACACACGCTCGTTCTACGACAAACTGAAGGAGCAGATGGGCGAGATAGACCTCTCCAAAACCGACGAGCAGATAATGGAATACGTCATCGGCTCGCTCGATAGCGACGGACTGCTACGCAAGGACAGCCAGTCGATATGCGACGAGCTGACCATCTACCATGGCATCTACTGCGAGGTGAGCGACATCGACCGCATCATCGGCATACTGCAGACCTTCGACCCGGCAGGCATCGGCGCACACTCGCTGCAGGAGTGCCTGCTGCTACAGATAGAACGCCGCCCCGACGACTCGCTGAAACCGCTTATGAGAACCGTCATCAGCGAACACTTCGACGAGTTCACGAAGAAACACTTCGACAAGATCGGCTCGCTGCTCGCCATCGATGAGTACACCAACAAGCGCGTCTGCGACGAGCTACGCCGACTGAACCCCAAGCCCGGAGCATCGCTCGGCGAGACAGAAGGCAGAAACGTGCAACAGATAACGCCCGACTTCATCGTCGACACCGACGACAACGGCAACATCTCGTTCTATATTAATAATGGTAACATACCCGAGCTGCGTGTCTCGTCGTCGTTCAGCGAACTCATGGAGACCTATCGCAACAACAAGGACACCATGTCGCGCCGCGAAAAGGAGGCTCTACTCTACGCCAAACAGAAGGTGGAACGCGCATTAGGCTACATCGAAGCCATAAAGCAACGCTACCGCACGCTCACACTCACCATGCAAGCCATCATCGACTGGCAGCGCAAGTTCTTCCAGGACGGCGACGAGGCTGACCTCAAGCCGATGATTCTGAAGAACATAGCCGACCGCACGGGACTCGACATAAGCACCATCTCGCGCGTGAGCAACGTGAAGTACGCACAGACCAACTGGGGCACATTCCCCCTGCGCTTCTTCTTCAGCGACGGCTACACCACCGACGACGGCGAAGAGATGTCTACACGCAAGATAAAGCTCGCACTGAAGGACCTTGTGAGCAAAGAGAATAAGACAAAACCACTCAGCGACGACGCCCTCAGAGCGGCACTCGCAAAACTCGGCTACCCTATCGCACGACGCACCGTAGCGAAGTATCGCGAACAATTGGGCATACCCGTAGCAAGGCTTAGGAAGAATTAAACAATGAAAGAAAAGAACATAATCCTCGTAGCCCGCGTTCTAAGCGCGGTGTTCACCCCGTTCTATCTATCGTTTGTCGGTATGACGGTACTCTTCACGTTCAGCTATCTCAGCCAGATGCCGTGGGGGTACAAGCTCAGTGTGCTCGCAATGGTGTACTTTTTCACCATCCTCATGCCCACCCTGCTCATCAAGCTCTACCGCAACTATCACGGCTGGACACTCATACAGCTCAGCCGTAAGGAGCGCCGCGTGGTGCCCTACCTGCTCTCCATCGTGAGCTACTACGCCTGCTTCTACGTGATGCGCCTGTACAACATACCCCACTTCATGGGCAATATACTCATGGCGGCACTCGTGATACAGATAGTATGCTCGCTCATCAACGTGTGGTGGAAGGTGTCCACACACACCGCAGCCATCGGGGGCGTGGTTGGCGCACTGCTCGCCTTCTCGTTCATCTTCATGTTCAACCCCATCTCGTGGCTATGTCTCACCCTCGTGCTCGCCGGACTCGTCGGCACCAGCCGCATCATACTGCGCCAGCACACTCTCTCGCAGGTGATTGCCGGCTTCGGCGTAGGCGTGGTTATCGCCTTTGCTGTGATATTGGGACTTTAACAATAAAACAACAATATTATGACTCCATTAGTTAGCATCATCATGGGCAGCACATCCGACCTGCCCGTTATGGAAAAGGCATGCAAGTTCTTGAACGACATGCAGGTACCGTTTGAGGTAAACGCCCTCTCTGCTCATCGCACACCGGACGCAGTAGAAAAATTCGCCAAGGGCGCTAAGGCGCGTGGCGTTAAGGTAATCATTGCCGCAGCAGGCATGGCAGCAGCTCTGCCAGGCGTTATCGCTGCAAGCACCACCCTGCCCGTAATCGGTGTGCCTATCAAGGGTATGCTCGACGGACTCGATGCCATGCTCTCCATCATACAGATGCCCCCGGGCATTCCAGTTGCGACAGTAGGCGTGAACGGAGCCATGAACGCTGCCATACTCGCTTGCGAGATGATTGCGCTCTGCGACGACAGCATCGCTGAGAAGATGGCACAGTACAAGGCCGGCTTGGGCGAGAAGATAGAAAAGGCGAACAAGGAGCTCGCCGAAGTGAAGTACGACTTTAAGTGTTGAGGTGGTGTGATGTTGAGATGGTGAGAATTCCATGTTGAGGTGGTGTTGTGGTGAGATGGTGACAATAGTACATCTCTCAACATCTCACCACCTCAACACCTCAACACCTCAACACCTCACCATTTCAACATCTCTCACCACCTCACCATCACAACATCTCTCAACACCTCACCACCTCACCACAACAACATCTCAACATCACAAATCATGATTGATCTCTTCAACTACCGCCGCCGCTCCACCTCACCCGTGCAAGTAGGCGACATACAGATAGGTGGCGATGCCCCTATACGCGTGCAGTCGATGACCACCACCAACACCAACGACACGGAGGCGTGTGTGGCTCAGGCTGAGCGCATCATCAAAGCAGGCGGCGAACTCGTCAGACTCACTACGCAGGGTCGCAGAGAGGCTGAGAACCTGCAGAACATCAACGCACAACTACGTGCCGACGGCTACCAGACACCGCTCGTAGCCGACGTACACTTCAACGCCAACGTGGCTGACGTGGCTGCGCTGTACGCCGAGAAGGTGCGCGTGAACCCAGGCAACTACGTCGACCCGGCGCGTGTGTTCAAGAAGATTGAGTACACCGATGCCGAGTATGCCGACGAGCTGAAGAAGCTGGAGGACCGCTTCGTGCCCTTCCTCAACATCTGCCGCGAACACCATACCGCGGTGCGCATCGGCGTGAACCACGGTTCGCTCTCCGACCGCATCATGTCGCGCTACGGCGACACGCCGGAAGGCATCGTCGAGAGCTGCATGGAGTTTCTGCGCATCTGCAAGAAGGAGCAGTTCGACAACGTAGTGATAAGCATCAAGGCATCGAACACCGTCATCATGGTGCGCACCGTGCGCCTGCTCATCACCGAGATGGACCAGGCAGACATGCACTATCCGCTCCACCTCGGCGTGACCGAGGCAGGCGAAGGCGAGGACGGACGCATCAAGAGTGCGGTGGGCATCGGCGCACTGCTTGCCGACGGCATCGGCGACACCATCCGCGTGAGTCTGAGCGAGGAACCGGAGGCGGAGATACCCGTCGCACGCCACCTCGTCGACTATATCACGAAGCGCGCCGGACACACCCTCGTACCCGGAACCGAGGCGAAGGACTTCTCGTGGGTGCGCCCCGAGCGTCGCAAGACACGCGCTGCAGGAGGCATCGGCGGCTCGAATACGCCCGTCGTGATTGCTTCTTTTGGACAGAACGACGACGCAGAGAGCGTGGAGTTCAACCCCGATATGACCCCCGACTACATCTATTGCGGTACTAAGCTGCCCAAGAACCGCCGCGAAGGACAGAAATACATCGTCGACTTCAACGCCTACACCGGCGAACCGAACACCTACCCCATCTTCCCGTACAACGCCACGCCGTTCGTGGGCGGAGTGAAGGCAGAGGTCAAGTTCCTCGTGCTGCAGCTCGGTGCGCCGTCGGAGGAGTACATGGCTTGCCTGAAGGCTCACCCAGAGGTGGTCGTAGTGGCTGTGTCCAACCAGCAGAACCGCCTCGGCGAGCAGCGTGCGCTGGCTCACGAACTGTGGTCAAACGGCTTGTTCAACCCCGTTGTGTTCGCCCAGATGTACAGTCATGGCAGCGCGGAGAAGGCAGACCTGCAGCTTGAGGCAGCAGCCGATATGGGTGCGCTGATGATCGACGGCTTGACAGACGGCTTGTGGCTGATGAACAACGGCGACATCGCCGTACGCGACATCACCGACACCGCCTTCGCCATACTGCAGGCGGCTCGTCTGCGTACCTCGAAGACGGAGTACATCTCCTGCCCGGGTTGCGGCAGAACACTCTACGACCTGCGTTCCACCATCGCCAAGATAAAGGCGGCTACGGCGCACATGAAGGGCTTGAAGATTGGCATCATGGGCTGCATCGTGAACGGACCGGGCGAGATGGCGGACGCCGACTACGGATACGTAGGCGCCGGACCGGGCAAGATATCGCTCTACAAGCAGAAGATGTGCGTGGAGAAGGCGATACCGGAGAGTGAGGCTGTGGAGCATCTGCTGCGGTTTATCGAAGAGGACATGAAGAAACACTGACAAGAAAGTGGGTCAAAACAGATGTCTACGTACTACGTTTAGCATCTGCGCCGACCGATGCGGACATCTGCGCCGACCGATGCGGACGTCTGCGCCGACCGATGCGGATGTCTGCGTCGACCGATGCGGATGTCTGCGTCGACCGATGCGGATGTCTGCGTCGACCGATGCAGATGGCAGAAATTACATTAATATAAAACAATAGACAATGAGCTTAACAGGCATTGCACGATATGCATTCGCACCCCGACAGCATAAGCTGGAACAACATTTCACCGAACCAGAGGCACTGCAGCACCGTGTGTTGCAGCACCTTCTGCGTACGGCTTCCAACACCGAGTATGGCAGAAATCATCTTTTCGCTACGACAAAGGGGTACGACGACTTCGTGCGCAACGTGCCGGTGAACACGTACGAGGAGCTGAAGGCTGACATCGACCGTATGCGCCACGGCGAGGCTGACGTGCTGTGGCCCGGAAAGGTGAAGTGGTACGCCAAGTCGTCGGGCACTACGAACGACAAGAGCAAGTTCATACCCGTATCGGCTGAAGGACTGAAGAACATACACTACAAGGGTGGCACCGACGTGGTGGCACTCTACTTGCAGAACAACCCCGAGAGTCGCATGTTCGACGGCAAGGGACTGATATTAGGCGGTTCGCACGCACCCAACTACAACGTGGCAGGCTCGCTTGTGGGCGACCTCAGCGCCATTCTCATCGAGAACATCAACCCGCTCGTGAACCTCGTGCGTGTACCTAAAAAGCAGACCGCGCTGCTCAGCGACTTCGAGGTGAAGCGCGACCGCATCGCCCGCGAGTGCCTGAACAAGAACGTGACGAACATATCGGGCGTGCCCTCGTGGATGCTCAGCGTGCTGGTGCGCGTGCTCGAGCTGTCGGGCAAGGAGCGCCTCGACGAGGTGTGGCCCAACCTGGAGGTGTTCTTCCATGGTGGCATAGCGTTCACACCCTACCGCTCACAGTACGAGCACATCATAAAGAGCGACCGTATGCACTACATGGAGACGTACAACGCCTCGGAGGGCTTCTTCGGCATACAGAACGACCCTGCGGACAAGTCGATGCTGCTGATGCTCGACTACGACGTGTTCTACGAGTTCCTGCCGATGGACGAGTTCGACTCGGAGCACCCGAACATCGTGCCGCTTGAGGGCGTGGAGGTTGGCAAGAACTACGCCATGCTCATCAGCACCTCGTGCGGACTGTGGCGCTACATGATTGGCGACACGGTGAAGTTCACATCGGTGCGTCCATACAAGTTCGTCATCACGGGCAGAACGAAGTACTTCATCAACGCCTTCGGCGAGGAACTCATACAGGACAACGCCGAGAAGGGTCTCGCCTATGCCTGCCAGCAGACCGGTGCCGAGGTGAAGGAGTACACTGCTGCTCCGGTGTTCATGGATGCCAACGCTAAATGTCGCCACCAGTGGCTCATCGAGTTCGCCAAGGAGCCGGAGAACATCAACGAGTTCGCCGACATACTCGACCACCAACTGCAGGCTATCAACTCCGACTACGAGGCGAAGCGCTTCCACGACATCACGCTGCAGCCGTTAGAGATTGTCGTAGCACGCAAAGGACAGTTCGACGACTGGCTGCGCTCGAAGGGCAAGCTCGGCGGACAGCACAAGATACCACGCCTCTCTAACAACCGCAAAACTATTGAGGAGATAATGGGGGTGTGATGGTGTCTCAAAGGGGGTCAAAAGTCGTAAGCGGTACGCCCCGAAGGGGCAGCACTACATAGCCCAGGGCAGCGCCCTGGGTGTTGAATATACATATTGAGTAGTGCGCCCTGTAAGGGCAACTATCTGTGGCTCAATAGAGTTGCCCTTACAGGGCGTGAAGTTAGTGTGGGGCATGTTTACCCAGGGCGTTGCCCTGGGCTATGTAGAATTTGGGCTTTCAGCCCACACTAATTGAGTTTTGACACATCCTCCATTGTTATAAATACTATAGACAGAATAAATAAAACCGAAACAAACTGATGAAACGTTTATCAAAACTTGTAGCCGTGGCTCTCGCATTGCTTACTTATACCAATGCCGACGCACAGGTCAGCGTACATATCGACTCGCTACTATTCGAGAACAGCCACCGCATCGACTCTGCCTCGTGCGGTGAGCTGCGACTCAACTTCGACGCTCTGTGCTTCTTCCGCGACAATGAGTATAAGGGAAGCCTCTCGAAGGGATACACGCTGCCTGGCTACCGCCTGCAGCCCACGGTGAGCTATCAGCCACTGAAGAACTTGCGCGTGGAGGTGGGCGTTAGTATGCTCCACTATTGGGGTGCAAACAAATATCCTAACCTCAACTATAGCGACATAGCAACATGGAAGGGCGACCAAACGCAGACGGGCTTCCATCTGCTACCGTTCTTCAACGTGCAACTGGCTGTGAGCCGAAACTTCAACCTCATACTCGGTAATATATATGGTGGGGCGAACCACCGACTCATCGAACCGCTCTACAATCAGGAGAACGCTCTCTCGGCTGACCCCGAGATGGGCGTGCAGATGCAGTGGCAGACGAAACCGCTCGACTTCGACATGTGGGTGAACTGGGAGAGTTTCATCTTCGACAAGGACACGCATCAGGAGGCGTTCACCTTCGGACTGTCAACACGCTTCAAGGCTAACCGTCCAGAGCGACGCACGCATGTCTACTTCCCCTTGCAGGTGGTGATGCAGCACCGCGGTGGCGAGATTAACCCTGACGCCGAACAGCGGCAGGTGAAGACATGGATGAACGCGGCGGCAGGTGTCGGCGTAACGATACACACCGACAACTCTATTCTTACGCGCCTGAACGCAGAGGCTGACGTGGCTTACTATCGACAGATGACGGGTGCTCTCCTACCCTTCGACAATGGCAAAGGTGTGTACGTGAAAGCGGAGGCTGACATCTGGCGCTTCTGTCTGCGCGGTGCCTACTGGGATAGCTCAAAGTTCATATCTATCTTCGGCAACCCTCTCTACGGCTCGGTGGGTATACACAACCGCGACTTCCAGATGCAGCGCAACCGCACCGTCTGTGCTCAACTGAGCTATGCACAAGAACTCGGTAAGGGGTTCTCATGGGGCGTGCAGGCTGATGTGTTCAACACGCTGCCCACGGACGACTTCGTCGTTGGCGACAAGGTGTATAACAATAATAATAAGGTGAGTCTTGCGGCTGGCATCTATCTGCGCGTAAAGCCGTCGTTCCTGCTGAAGAAGTTTTAATGTGGGCACTTGTCTCCCACATAGGAGGGTATGGCATCCCTGCCATACCCACGCAGCCAGAATAATACTCCCACAGAATTCACGGAATTCACAGAACAGACTGGCAGAGAATATTATCCCACAGATTTCACAGATTTACACAGATATTTACTCCCACAGAATTCACGGAATTCACAGAACAGACTGACAAAGAATATTCTCCCACAGATTTCACGGATTTACACAGATGTAAGCAAAATGTTCTGTGTGTTCCGTGAAATCTGTGGGAGTTTCTTCTCAGCAATAAACTTCCGCCTTCCAGGGGGTGCACTTGTCTCAAGTGCACCAACCTATTAACAACCTATTATTGATTGGTGCACTTGAGACAAGTGCACCCCCTGAGAGTTCTCTGTGGGAGTTTCTTTTCAGTAATAAACTTCTGTGACTTCTGTGAATTCTGTGGGAATTCCTTCTCAGCAATAAACTTCTGTGTATTCTGTGAATTCTGTGGGAATTCCTTCTCAGCAATAAACTTCTGTGAAATCTGTGTATTCTGTGGGAGCCCACTACGCAGCCTAACCATCTGTGTAAATCCGTGAAATCTGTGGGAGAACATTACTGTAGCAGGGTGCGTGGGTATGGCAGGGATGCCATACCCTCCTACAATTCAGTGGGAACCACTCCTTAGGAAAGCTCAAGCATTCGCTCTATCGGCTTAACGGCATCCTTGGCGATAGATTCGTCCACAGTCACCTCCGGAAGCTCGTAGCGCAGCGCATTGTATATCTTGAGCAACGTATTCTTCTTCATATACTCGCATTCGTTGCAAGAGCAGCCTACCCCACCCTCAGACACCTCCGGCGGAACCGGATAGAACGTCACGTCGGGACAGCAACGCTGCAACTCGTGCAGGATGCCAGCCTCGGTAGCTATGATGTATTCCTTCGTCTCCTTATGCTCCTTGGCATAGTCGAGCATCGTAGCCGTAGAACCCTTCACGTCAGCCACAGCCAGCACCGGTGCCTTACACTCCAGGTGAGCCATCACCACAGCCTCCGGGTGCTCAGCCTTCAATTTCACGATAGCCTCTACCGAGAACTTCTCATGCACATGACATCCGCCGTTCCACAGCAGCATATCGCGGCCCGTCACGCTATTTATATAGTTGCCTAAGTTATAGTCGGGACCGAAGATGAGCTTCTCGTCCTTTGGCAAACTGTCCACCACCTTCTTCGCGTTGCCCGAGGTGACCACCACGTCTGTGAGTGCCTTCACCGCAGCCGTCGTATTCACGTAGCTCACCACCTTATAGCCAGGATGCTGCGCCTTGAACGCCTTCAGGTCCTCCGCCTTGCACGAGTCGGCAAGCGAGCAGCCGGCAGTGAGGTCCGGGCACAACACCTTCTTCTCCGGCGAGAGCAGCTTACAGGTCTCAGCCATGAAGTGCACACCACACATCACGATAATCTTCGCATCGGTCTTCGCAGCCTTACGAGCCAATGCCAGCGAGTCGCCAATGAAGTCAGCCACCTCCTGCACTTCGCCCACCGTATAGTAGTGAGCAAGCACCACGGCATCCTTCTCTTCACACAAGCGACGTATCTCTTTTTTCAAGTCAACGGATTCATCAACCGCTTCGTCGATGTAACCCTTCTCTTTCCAATCGTTGTTCATATATTTTTTTAGTTGACGAGTTAACAAGTAGACAAGTAGACAGACTTAACGAGTAGACTACTTACCAACATCTCTTTATATATCTATTTCTTTTTATTTTTAAAGAAAAGAAAAAGATTATGAGTATGATATACTGTTAGTACGTTGAAAACTTTCTACCTATTTCTTTGGTTATTTCGTTATAAACCTGTAAGACATCATTGTCAACAGGTTGTGTTAATATTTTCTCTTTGAAAATGAGTTATATATGTTAGTTATACACAAAAGTGCTATTACACCTGCAAAGTTAATAAGTTTATATCTTTTTCTCTTAAAAACCTGTGGAAAACTTTAGAATATTAATTTGATAACGCACACAGTTATCCACATCCACCCTACTCTGCCTGTCCGCCTGTTGATAACCGCTAAGTTGTTAACAGTGTTGTTAGTAAGTTATCAACAGGTTATCAACAGATTTGCGGATAATAACAGGAGGTGTGCGTTAAAACTCGAAATGAAGACATAGGAGGGTATGGCAGGGATGCCATACCCACGCAATTTGTCATCAATAAGGCAGTGTGACTGCACGCAACCATCAATACGGCTGCGTGGAGGGTGTGTCAAAACTAAAATATTTGGCAAATTGAATAGCAAACGGTT
>OIWQ01002761.1_pt1 | contig 17080 bp, 21 predicted proteins | sample 1587571 | NCBI WGS metagenome assembly OIWQ01 (sample SAMEA3888910, study PRJEB22519) | human gut metagenome | biome: human gut; feature: human-associated habitat; material: faeces | place: Denmark | collected 2010 | reverse complement strand
TTTCTCTATTCGCAGATGATTACAAATTATTGGGGAACGGCATGGCAAATCCCTTTAACATCTATTGGAGAAATAGGTGTAGAAAGTGAAGAAATAGACGCTACTGATTTAGATAGTCCCGATAACTATAAAGAGTTTATCGCTGGGTCTAAAGACGCTGGAGAGGTTAGTATTGCTGGTAATATTAAAGACGAAAGCAATGTCGAGAAGATGTTAGCTTTAGCTGAAAGCCAAAGTATTGAAAAGTGGACTGTAACTTATCCAAGTGGTGCTAAATGGGCGTTTAATGCTTTTGTTAAGTCTTTCAAAGACGGAGAAAAAACAACAGACGGTTTAGCAACTTTTACAGCTAGTTTAAGAATTAGTGGTAAACCAGTTTATACTAAATCGGCTTAATTATATGGGAGGTCGGTTTAAAACTGGTCTCCCACTTTTTTTGTATAAAAACTAAGAAATAGGAGGATATAAAATATGAAATTAAATTTAAAATACAATGCTACGAAAGTAGACGAAATAGAACAAACTAAAAAACTATCAATAGAAAATTGTATCAATGATACAACTGTTGGTAATTTAGCGTTATTTATCCAAAAAGGACTAATTGACGATAACGGAAACCACGGAGTAAGTAGAAATGTAGCCATAGCTACTATTGACGCATACTTGGAGGAAAACGATAAAGAGGAGTTAGTTATGGATATTATGGAGGCTTTAATTAACGGTGGTTTTTTATCGAGGGAGCTGGACGTGAAGAAATTGAGGGAACTAAAGGCGAAACGTCAAGCTCAAGTGAACGAAGAAATCGACAACAACCTTTAAAAAAATATAAATATTTTGGCGATATGTGGCGAGATATGGAGGAGGACGCTATTTTAATAGGTCTTGACCTCCATTATTTTTGGAGTTTAACACCAAAGCAATGGGCTAAGCACGTTAAAGTATTTAATGAAAAGGAAAAACAAAGGCTAAAAGAGGTAGATATGTTTAACTATGTACTTGGTAAATATATTGGTTGGGCTATAAATGACCCAAAACATTATCCTAGAAAGCCTTTTACTGAAAAAGACACCGAACTAAAGCCAATGACGGACGAAGAAATGGAACAACAAGCCCGTCGAAATACAATAAAAATGGGAGGTGTTATAAATGACAGTTGACGAGTTACAAGTCTTGATAACGGCTAATACACAACAATTACAAAAAGAAATTAGTAAAACACAACAGAGTATAAGTAATTTATCTAAAAGTGCTAGTAAATCGACTAATAATCTTACATCTAGTTTTATAAAGGCTAGTATTTTTACTAAAACTTTAGGCTTAGCTGTGAAAGTAGTTACGAGTAATTTAGGTGGTGCAATATCAAGACTTGATACTTTAAACAATTACACTAATGTTATGAGTAACTTAGGTGTAAGTGGAGAGGACGCCGAGGCGTCAATACAACGACTTAGCGATAAACTACAAGGGTTACCTACTACTTTAGACGACGCTGTAAGCTCAGTACAAAGATTTACAAGTGCTAATGGTAATGTAAAAGCCTCTACCGATATGTTTTTAGCTCTAAATAATGCTATTTTATCGGGTGGTGCCTCAACCGAAATACAAAAGTCGGCGTTAGAGCAATTATCACAGTCTTACTCAAAAGGTAAACCCGATATGATGGAGTGGCGTACAGCAATGACGGCTATGCCAGCTCAATTAAAACAAGTAGCTATTGCTATGGGGTATGTAAGTGCTGATAAGCTGGGAGAGGCGTTACGTAATGGCGACGTTTCAATGAACGAGTTTATGACTACCATAATGAAATTAAACAAAGAGGGAGCTAATGGTTTTCAAAGTTTTGAGCAACAAGCTATAAATAGTACTGGCGGTGTTAAAACATCAATGACAAATGTTAAGACAGCCATTACAAGAGGTTTAGCTGAGATAATGAACGCTATAGGTCAGTCTAATATTGCTGGCTTTTTTCAAGGTATAGCCTCCGCAATAAATAAGGTAGTACCGTATATTACTGGTTTTGTAAAAGCGTGTGTATGGGCTGTTGGCTCAATAACGTCGCTTTTCGGTGGAAAAACTAAGAAAAACGTTGATAACGTTAAAAACTCTTTAACTAGCTTAGGTAGTAGTGGAGCCTCTACATCAAGTGGCTTAGATAAAACTACAGGGTCGGCTAAAAAGCTAAACAAAGAGCTAGGCAAATTAGCTGGTTTTGACGAAATGAACGTTTTAACCGAAAACAGCGGTAGTAGTGGAGACGACGATAGCGGTAGTGGAGCTGGAGCCTTAGGAGACTTAGACTTTAGCGACTGGGATACTGGACTAAATGAAACGTCTAGTAAAGCTGACGAAATCGCTGAAAAAATAAAGAGTGCATTTATGAGCGTAGGAGAGGTTGTTAAATCTATATGGAATAGCGACCCAGTACAAGCGTTTGTTGGTGCGGTTGCTACATACGGTCAGTTTTTATGGGACTACTGGAGTACTTTAGGTACAAGCCTTGTAGAAAATCTTACTATGACTTGGGGAAATATAGAGGGTAATGTATCAACTATATTAACCAATATGTCTACATTATGGACTACTTTTTGGACTGATATACAAGCTGGTATTGAAACTTGGGGACAGCCTATTATCGACGGTGTAAATGGAGTTTTCAACTCAATATGGTTAGACGCTGTTGACCCAGCTATACAGTTAATAACTCAAGCGTGGGCTGACTTTAGCGGTATATTAGTTACATTATGGGACAAGCACGGTAAACCACTTATAGATAATATAGGAGAGTTTGCAACAAAAACTATAGAGCTTTTTCAAAAAATATGGGACGACGTACTAGAGCCAATAGTTACTCCATTTTTAGAGACTTTATCTTGGTTATGGGACGAACATATTAGCAAAATAATTGAAAAAGTTGGGGACTTTGTAGGTAAATTAGTAAATGGAGCTTTAGAAATTTACAATAAATTTATACAACCAATAGTCGTATGGTTATTGGATAAATTATCTCCAGCTTGGGCGATTTTATCAAATGCCGTTATTGGTGTACTAGGGTCTATACTTGCTGTAGTAGGCGACGTAATAGGCTCAATTATAGGTATACTTGGTGGAATTATTGATTTTATTGTTGGTATTTTTACTGGAAATTGGAAAAAGGCTTGGAACGGAGTAAAAGATATATTTAAAAATATTGTTGACGATTTGGTTGGAATATTCAAATTCCCAATAAACTTAATTATTGACGGTATAAACTCTTTTATTGCTGGTTTAAACAAAATAAAAATACCAGACTGGGTACCAGCTGTTGGAGGCAAAGGTATAAATATACCTAAAATACCTAAATTGGCAAGAGGTGGTATTGTAGATAGTCCAACTTTTGCAATGATAGGAGAGGCTGGTAAAGAGGCTGTTATGCCTTTAGAAAATAATACAGGCTGGATAGATACTCTAGCTGAAAAATTAGCTAATAAAGTAGGAGGTAACGGAAACCCAATACAATTAGTTGTTAAACTTGGAGAAGATACTATTTTTGATAAGTTTATTGATTATATGGGGGATAAAGATTTTGAAACAAACGGGGAGGTGTTTGATTTATGATTTATAACGGAGATTTAATTAAAATAAATGGTAGTAAAATACCAGCTATAACAAATTATAAAGTTGGACGTAATAAATTATGGAAAGACGCCGACCGTAATATGGCTGGAGATGTAAGAGCTACCTTAATTGGTATATTTCCTAAAATTGAGCTAAGTATAGGCTATACTACTCAAGACCAAATGTCTAAACTATGTCAAATACTCGACCAAGCATATTTTACGGTCGAGTATTTTGATGTTAGAGTACAAGGAACAACTACAGCCAAATACTATGCTGGAGACTATGCTAACGAGATATTTGATAAAAGTAGAGGTTTATATAAACCATTTACAGTATCGTTAGTGCCAGTAAGTAAAAGGAGGTATTAGTTATGATAAGTGTAAGTAAAGAATTTAAAACGGCTATGAAACAGCCAGTAAAAGAGTTAGACGCTTACATATTATTAGACGAAGATACTAAAATTACAAGTGCTGACGACTTAATGCAAATAAAAGTAAGCTGTGATACAGGTATGTGTAAAACAGCTATGAGAAAATTAGAGGCTAAATATCTAGGAAAGCATAATTTACTAGGTAAATGGGTACACGTTGGTTTTGGGGTAAAAATAGCCAACGGTACCTTTGAGTACCTAGAGTTTGGGTCATTTCTAATTACTGAGACAACTACCGTTAAAGATACAGGAGTAACTACTATTACTGGATATGACCAAATGATAAAAACAATGGTTAGTTATAATAAATTAGCTGTTGATTATCCAATAGGACTGTATGACTATACAAAAAAATTGTGTGATGTTTGCGGGTTAACTCTAGGTAATGAAAGTTTTACAACTCATAATGACTGGCAAATTACAAAGGAGTTATGGGAAAACATAAACGGTATTACATATCGTGATATTTTAGTACAAATCGCTCAAGTTACTGGTACTACTTGTATCATAGGTTGTGATAATAACATTTATTTTAAAGAAATAACAACAACCGAGGAAACTTTAACATACGACAATATGAAAAAGTTAAAATTGGAGCCAATATATGGAGAAATAAATAGCGTTGTTTTATCTCGTACACCAGCTGAGGACAATATCTATATGAGAGACGAGGATAGTATAAAAGCAAATGGCTTGACCGAGTTTAAAATAGAAAATAACGAGATAATTGATAAAGACCGTGATAACGCAATGACCCCAATATATGAGGCTTTACACGGTATAACTTATTATCCTTTTGAAACAACGACGGAGGGCTTAGGTTGGTATGAGATAGCTGATAAGGTAGATGTGATAAATGATACTGGAGATACGTTTAATTGTGTAATATTTAATTTTAGTATTACTATCGACGGTGGTATTAAAGAGGTATTAAAAGCTACGGCTGAAACTAAAACTCAAACGCAATATCAATATGCTACAACAATAGCTAAACGAGTAAAAAATACCGAAATAATAGTAAATAAACAAGAACAAAATATAACACAGCTTGTTACTGATATGTACAATGAGGACGGTATAGTACAAGAAAATTTTACAAAAGTGTATCAAGATATAACAAACATTATAAATAGCGTCCAAAATAGTGGTGGTAGTAATTTAATTAAAAACTCTGTTATGTTTGCTTATGATAATAAGAATATACCTAATAATTGGACTGTTGAGGGAGCTGGTAGTTTAATAATAAATAGTAGTGCCGAGGCTTTAAGCAATGGTAGTTTAAGTGGTCATATTTTCACATTATTAAATAAAACAGTACGCCAAAGAGTAAATGTTAAAGTTGATAATGAGGATACTGAAAAAACTTATTATACATTTAGTACTAAAATAAAAAAAGATACAACGGGTACTTGCTATGTTAAATTATTCAACTCTAATGAGGAGTATAAAATTGAGTTGAACGAGGGCGAAAGTAGTTTTTATGGAGATTATGAAATAAAGGCACTTTTACCTAAAGATAGTTATTATGACATTGAGTTTTACGGTAGTGCTGATAGTAACGCTACTTTTACTGATACTATGTTTGCCATAGGAGAATATAAAACTCAATGGTCTCAAGCAAATGGGGAGATAATGAACACTCAAGTTAATATAAATGTTGACGGAGTTTTAGTTAAGTCCTCAGTATATGCTGGAGATTATACTGTAATGTCTCCTCTCGAGTTTGCTGGATACTCTAATATCAATGGTACAGTTACCAAGGTATTTAGTTTAAATAAAGATACTACTTTAGTTAAAAAGCTGGAGGCTGAGGACGAAATAAAAATGACCCCAATAAAAATAGTCCCTATTACAACTGGCGATTTACAAGGCTGGGCGTTTGTACCTAGCGGAGGAGGTGTTAGTTAATGGCAAATAGTGGCTCTTTTGGGACAAGTAGTTACAGTAATCGTAATTTAACGTTTAACTGGTGGGTCAATTCTCAAGATATAGGAGGAAACTATACTGACATAGGTTGGAACTTAGTAGGTAGCGGTAGTGCTAGTGGTTGGTATAAATCGGGAAATTTTAAAGTAGTAATTGACGGAGAACAAGTTTATTACTCAGCTAACCGTATCCAATTATGGAACGGGACAACTGTAGCAAGTGGTACAAAACGTATATATCATAATAGCGACGGCGGTAGGTCATTTAGTGCTTGGGCTGAGGCTGGTATATATACTGTAGCTGTAAATGTTAGTGGTAGTGGTAGCTGGGACTTACCTAGAATAGCTAGATATTCCAATATTACTGGTGCTGATAATTTCAATGACGAGGACAACCCTAATATGACATTTACTAACCCAAGTGGTGGTTATTTTGCTTTAAGATGTAAAATGGAGGTTGGGGGTAATGCTCAATTTATAATTAGAGATATACCAGCAAACTCTACAAGTTATAGATTTAATTTAACTGACGCTGAACGAACTAGGTTAAGAAATGCAACGCCAAATAGTAACTCGCTAGGTGTTAGATTTACTGTTTGTTGTATGAGTGGCAATACTGAGTTGTCGGCGTCTTATTTAGATAGAACAATGACCATAGTAAATGGTAACCCGTTATTTACTAATTTTACATACAAAGATACTAATACTAAAGTAGTTGGAGTAACTGGAAACAACCAAGTTTTAGTAAAAGGACTATCAAATTTACAAGCAGTAATTAGCTCCGCAAACAAAATGGTAGCTAAAAAGCAAGCAACGGCTAAAAATTATGTTAGTACTATTGATACCGCTAATATTAGTAGTAATTATACTACTGACAACTTGACTATCAATATAGGTGCTATAAAGTCTATAGGAACACAAAGACTAGGTATTAGAGCTTATGATAGTCGTAATAATTCAACACTAGCTTATAAAGATATAACTGTTTATGATTATGATAAACCAGTTATAAATGCGAGTGTTACTAGATTAAACAACTTTGAAAACCAAACAACACTAAAAGTTGCTGGTACTTATTCAAAATTAGTTATTAACAATGTTAGTAAAAACATTGTTAAAACATTACAGTATAGATACCGAGAGACAAACGGTACTTGGAGTAGTTGGAAAACACTAACAAGTACAATAAATGACGGTAAATTTACTTGTAATGATGTAATATTATCTTTAGATAATACAAAATCTTTTGATTTTGAAATACAAGCTATTGATAATTTAGAAACAACAACATTATCATTAAATCTTGATATAGGGCAAGCTATATTTTTTATTAGTAGTAATAAAAAGGCTTGCTACATAAATGGTCAAGAGATTTTAACGTATGATGTAGTTGATACTTGGTAAGGAGGTAAAAGTTATGAAAAATAAAACGGCTGAAACCCTTGAGGCTGTACACACACACACACACACACACACACTTATACTTTACTTACAAAAGGAAAGGAGGTACGCTTATTATTTAAGCCTATCTCCTTTTTATATACCTCTTGTAAAGGAGGTTATAATTTAATAATTAAGCGAGGTGGTTATCTTGCCTAAAATGATACAATTAAAAGATAGTAATAACGAAAACATATATCCACGTGGTATTATAGAGATACTACTGGATAAACCATTACAAGCTAATAATTCTTCCAATGTATGGGTAACCAGTACATTATTAAGAAATTATATTAACTATGATATTGTAGCTTGCCGTGTTTCTGTTGGCAATAATGGACTAGAGGGAAACTGGGTTTTTGTTTTTCCAAAAGTAGGAGTACCATTACAGGTACAATTTAGTATAAAGATATACGAGGGATATTATTATGGAGGAAAAATTAGTTTGACTGAGAAAAATAAAGTCAACTTTTCAATACAACATCAAACTGGTTGGAGTTATAATAGTTTTTATTTAAGTAAGGTAATTGGTATAAAAATGACTTAATTATTAAATTAAAATAGAAATGAGTAAAAGTATACAATTAAAAAATAAAGACAATGAAAAAATGTATCCACACCCATACTATCCCGTTGGAAGTATATACCTCAGTGTAAATGACACAAACCCTAGTAAATGGTTTGGTGGTACTTGGGAGCAAATAGCAAAAGGTCGTACTTTGGTTGGTGTAGATACATCACAAACCGAATTTAACACAGTAAAGAAAACTGGAGGTAGCAAATATATTCAAGACCATTATCACCAAACACATATCGACTTTGGAGGAAACCAAAGAGCTGAGTGTACGGGGTACTCGTTTACTAACAATACTGGTAGACCTTATCAAGGTACTACTGGAGTATTGGGCGTAAAAACTGGTAATAGTGGTAATTTACAACCATACTTTACGTGTTATATATGGTGTCGTACAGCTTAAATAATAAGTCAATAATATGGCTAAATCAATACAATTAAAAAATAGTAATAATGAAAAAATATATCCAAATACTGTTATTGAAAAAAAATTAAATAATGGCGAAACAAGTATAAAGTACAGCGACGGTACAATGGTTTGTTATGGCTCAAAATCGGTAACATATAGTACAAATGATATGTGGAGCTGGTGCAATAGAACAGCCCTACTAACAATAGAGTTTTCTAAAACTTTTAAAGATGTACCGAGTGTAACAATATCAAGCAATACTTTTGAGGTAATTGGTGTTAATATAAGTACTGTTTCGGCATCTAATTTTAAATTTTATGGTTTTCAACCTAAAAATTGTAGTCAAAAGACTATGAAATTAAGTTATATAGCGATAGGTAAATGGAAATAAGGAGGAAATAAATGAAAAATTTTATAAGTTTTATTACTGGTACACTAGCGACGGCGTTAGTGTACTTTTTAGGTGGCTGGGATATAGCATTACAAATTTTATTAACAGTAATAGTGCTAGACTATATTACTGGTGTATGTAAGGCTATCTATAATAGAAAAATGAATAGTAAAGTTGGTGCTAAAGGAATAATTAAAAAGTTAGGATATTTAATTGTGGTAGCGGTATCTGTCGAGTTAGATAGAATAACTGGAAATACTGGAGCAATACGCACTTTAGTTATTTATTTCTTTGTAGCCAATGAGGGTATTAGTATTCTCGAAAATTGGGGAGGTATGGGGTTACCATTACCTCAAAAACTTACAGACACACTAGAACAATTAAAAAACGATAACAACCCTAAAAATGGGTAATGTAATTACACTAATAAAAAATAAAAATGCCTTAAAATTGATTTTAGAGCGACATTTTTTCGGAAAAAGGAGGATAAATTTATGGAATTAAAAGGACTAGATATTAGTAGTTATCAAAAAGGTATAAGTTTTGACGCTATAAAAAATAGTGTCAATTTTTTAATCTTAAGGGCTGGTTTTACTGGCTATGGTACGGGGGTATCTTTAAATAAAGATAATTGTTTTGAGGACTTTTATACTCAAGCAAAAAATAGAGGTATCCCAGTAGGTGCGTATTGGTATAGTTGTGCTAACACATATCAAAAAGGTGTTAATGAGGCTAACTATATGTATGATAATTGTTTAAAAGGTAAACAGTTTGAATATCCTATCTATATAGATGTAGAGGACGCACATCATCAAGTTGGTAATAAAACTGGCGTTACTCAAGCTATTAAAGGCTTTTGTGAAACTTTAGAGGCTAGAGGATATTATGTTGGTATTTACGCTAGTGATATAAGCGGTTTTCAAGATAAAATGAATATAGGAGAGCTTAACGCTTATGATAAATGGGTAGCACGTTATGGGTCAACTCCAAAGTATGTATCTAGTTATGGTATGTGGCAAAGCTCCTCAAGTGGTAGAATAAATGGCTACAATGGTAATTTAGATACTGACGTAGCGTACAAAGATTATCCTAATATTATAAAATCAAATGGCTTAAATGGATATGGTAAGAGTACACCACAACTAACACCCGTAGCAAAATCAAATGACGAAATAGCTAACGAGGTTATAGCTGGAGCTTGGGGAAATGGAGACGATAGAAAGAATAGACTTACTAACGCTGGCTATAATTATGATATTATACAAGGAATAGTAAATCAAAAGTTAGGTGTTTCAAATAGACCAAGTTATCAAACTTATACAGTAAAAAAAGGCGATACACTAAGTGGTATAGCTAGTAGATATGGAACTACATATCAAAAAATAGCCAAAGACAATGGAATATCTAACCCTAATATAATTTATGCGGGTCAAATATTAAAAATTTATAAATAACAAAAAAGGCGAGGCTTAGTCCTCGTCTTTTTTTTCGTTTTCAATATGTTTTAATATGCTAGAAAAACTACCTTGCAAATGATGTTCTTTTTTATATCGCTGAACGTACTTATATTCTAATATAAAAGCGTCTAATAATGTTAAAACACTCCAAATCAATACCTCATAAGTCATATCCTCAGTAACTACCCCAAGAGACGGAAATATAACAGTATTTCTAATATTTAATATAGTAGTTATTTCAAAAGCAATAATTAAATTGGTAATGGCGATTAAAATAGCCATAAAGTCCTCTTTACTCATTGTACAACCCCCATTTTTTGCTACATTATATCAAAATAAGACAAAAACATCAAGAATATCGAAGAAAAAACATCAAGTATCTCGAGATTTTATGATATTTAAAATCATTTTTGCCATAATACAAAAAAGAGGTGGTAAAAATGCTAGGTATGATTTTAAGAAATGTACGAAAAATAAAGGGACTAACTCAAATGGAAATGAGTAAGAAATTAAACGTGGCTGAAAATACTATATCAAATTATGAGACTGAGTACAGTAACCCTAATTTTGATACTATAAAAAGTTTTTTAGATGTTTGCAATTTTGAAATACGATTTATAGATAAAGATAATAAAAAAGTATATACAGTAGAGGAATTATCAAAAGAAATGGACTTTTAATTGGGTTACTGTACTATTACTGTACAAACTCAAAATTAAAAATCTAAAGTATTGATTTTTAGGGCTTTACAGCACTTAATTATACTTAACGGTAAGGACACGAGGAGCCATAATAATCTGAAATCTAGCAATAGATATTCAGATTATTTTTTATTAAATTTAAGTAATTCGACCTTTTACGACAAAAAAATATAAAGATTTATTATATAATAGGTTTGTTATGAAAGGGGCGATTGTTTATGAAAAAAATGTGTGATATATGTGGAGCATCTTTTGAGACTAAAAGTTCTACAAGAATTTATTGTTATGACTGTAGTGGAGATTCAACAAGAAATATATATGAAACACGAAAACATCAAAAAACTATTTTACGTAGAAGTATGAAATTACAAGGAATAAAAATGTTAGGGGGAAAATGTTCAAGGTGTGGATATAATAAATGCATTGATGCCCTTGAATTTCATCATTTAAATCCATTAGAGAAAGAATTTAAGCTTGGATCTGGAAATACAATGTCTTGGCAGGATTATAAAAAAGAATTAGAAAAATGCATATTAGTATGTTCAAATTGCCACAAAGAGATACATTGTGAAATAGGGTATAAAAGCTGCTAAGTAGTTTATATTAATAATTAAAGGAGGAAATGTTATGTATAAAAACATTGATGTGGATAAAATGGAGATTATAACATTTGATATGGTAAGCAACACTTATAGAGTGCTTGGTGATGTTGTAGGACATGCTTTTAAAGATGGATTGAAGTTAAAGGATTAATTATGTAATAAAAGATGGAGGAATATAATGACGATAGCAAGAGAAAAACTCCAAGAAAAACAAAAGAACATAATGGAAACGCTAGAAAGGCTAGATTACAAAATTAATTTATATACTGAGATTGAAGAAGGAAAAAGAAAAGATTTTACAGAAGTAAAATAGCGAAAACAGATAATTATTTTAAAAATAAGCCGAAATGAGGTTTATCTTATTGATAATTATCTGTTTTTTTGTTATAAGTAATTCATATGTGACTAAATAAAAATTTTTACGTCAGTATAGATGAAGGAGATAAGATGGAAGACAATGAAATAATTGAACTTTACTGGAAGCGTAATGAAGTAGCAATACCAGAAACAGATAAGAAATATGGAAAATATTGCAGTAAAATAGCCCATAACATTTTAACAAATATAGAGGACTCTGAAGAATGTGTGAATGATACATATTTGCGTGTATGGAATGCTCTTCCTCCCAATAGACCTAGTATTTTTAAGGCATTTTTGGCAAAGATTACAAGAAATTTAGCTCTTGACAAGTATGATAGTAAAAATGCACAAAAAAGGAATAATTCAATGGATTTAGTTTATGAAGAATTAGAAGATTGCATACCAACAAATAGTATGGAGAAGGAAATTGAATACAATGAGCTTGTGAAAGAGCTTAATATGTTCTTAGAAAATCTGTCAAAGGAAAAAAGAGTGGTATTTCTCGAGAGGTATTGGTATATGAGTTCGATTAAAGATATAGCAACAAAACATAAGCAAAAAGAAAGTAAAACGAAAATGGAATTATTAAGAATGAGAAATGCTTTAAGAAAATATTTAGAAGAAAGAGGTGAAGTGATATGAATTCAAAAGATTTATTAAGAGCTATTGGAGATATTGATGACAAATATCTAGAGGAAGAATATGAAACACCAAAAGATAAGAATAAAAAAGAATTCTATATGAAAATCATAAAAAATAAAAAGATTATCTATGCTTTATCATCGGCTTGTGCAGTATTTATATTAGGTATTGGAATATTAGCTGGACAGAAAAAGACGAATAAAAATATAATAAAAACCGAAGATGAAGGAATGGTTAGAAGTCAAAATATGAATATAATGCTAGAAATTAATCCGATGCAAGGTGCCTCAATGGCAAAGTTAGATGCAGATGCGCAAACTGTTGAAATTACTAGCATACCAGAAAAATTTGAATTTATTAATAATATAGAATTACTAAGTGAATATAAATTAGATAGCAGTTATGAGATTTTTACAAGGGAAAATCTTAACACAACTGAATGCGACTTATTGCATGATTATGTATTTAATTATAGTAAAGACTATGAAAATAGTATTAAAGTAGCCTTTTCGGAAGTAGAAGAGCCAATAAGAGATTATTTCTTAGATAACAGTAAAAAGACATCAAAAATTGGTGACGTAGATGTTATTATATCTCAATATGAAAAAATGTATGTAGCAACTTTTAGATGTAAAGACATATATTTTGATATAGAAACAAATGGAATTACGGAAGAAGAAATGATAAACTTATTAGAAAGTATAATAAAGATAATATAAAATAAGAAATGAAGGATCATACGAAAAGTGTGATTCTTTATAATGTATAGAAACAAAATCTAAAAAAAGCCTTGCAATATACGCAATTTGTGGTATAATAAATTAGCAATTTATTGAAAATGAGAAAGGACTTGAATTAAATGAGTATAAAGATAGAAAAAACAGAGAACAATAACGAATTAAAACTAGAGTTTACGATTGAAGCAAAAAAATTTGATGATGCTATAATGAAGGTATTTAATAAAAGTGCAAGATATTTTAACATACCTGGTTTTAGAAAGGGAAAAGCACCATTTAATATTGTTGAAAGAATGTATGGAGATGAGATATTTTATGAGGATGCTTTCAATGAATTAGTTCCAGCAATTTACGAAAAAGAAATAGAAGACAATAAATTAGATGTTGTAAGTAAACCAGAAATTGACATAGTAAAAATGAAAAAAGGCGAAGATTTAATATTTACAGCAATTGTGCAAACAAAACCAGAAGTAAAGTTGGGAAAATATAAGGGAGTAGAATTAAAGAAGGTTGAATATCCCGTAACAGATGAAGATGTAGAACATGAAATTGCGCATATGCAAGAACATAATGCAAGAACAATAACAGTAGATAATAGACCTGTACAAGAAAAAGATATTGCAGTTATAGATTTTGAAGGATTTGTAGATGGAAAACCTTTTGAAGGAGGAAAAGCAGAAAACCATGAACTAGAAATTGGTAGTGGTGCTTTTATACCAGGATTTGAGGAACAAGTAATAGGAATGAAAACTGGAGAAGAAAAAGAAATAAAAGTTAAATTCCCAGAAGAATATTTTTCAGACGATTTAGCTGGAAAAGATGCAATATTTAAAGTAAAGGTAAATGAAATAAAAGAAAAGAAATTACCAAAATTAGATGATGAATTTGCTAAAGATGTTTCTGAATTTGATACATTAAATGATTTAAAAACAAGTATAAAAGAAAAGAGACAAGCATCAAATGATGATAGAGCAAAACATGAGACAGAAACTGCAGCAGTAGAAGAGGTTGCTAAAAATACTGAAATTGATATACCATCTGGAATGATAGACAATGAAGTTGAAACAATGATAAGAGACATGGATCAACAATTATCTTACCAGGGAATTAATTTAGAACAATATTTAAAAATAATGAATAAAACAAGAAAAGAAATTGAAGATAATTACAGAGCGCAAGCTGAGAAAAATGTAAAATCAAGACTAGTACTTGAAGCAATTATTAAAGAAGAAAAAATAGAAGCCTCTGATGATGAAGTAGCTGAAAAGCTAAAAGAAATGGCAAAAAGCTACGGTAGAAAAGAAGAAGAGTTAAGTAAAAACGAAGCTTTAGTAGAATATTTAAAAAATAACGTTAAAATAGAAAAAGCAATAAAAATAATAATTGAAAATGCTAAAATAAAGAAATAGTAATCGAAATAGTTAGGGGGGAAATTTATTTATATAAATTATAAATATCATTATGCTCACTAACTATTTTAAATTTTAAAAATTAACCAATAAGATAAAATAGGAGGAAGTAAAAATATGTTTGAAAAAGATAGCTTAGTACCATATGTTATAGAGCAATCTGCAAGAGGAGAGAGATCTTATGATATTTTCTCAAGACTGTTAAAAGATAGAATTATATTTTTAGGAGAAGATGTTAACCAAACCTCAGCAAGTTTAGTAATTGCACAATTATTATTCTTAGAGTCAGAAGACCCAGATAAAGAAATAGACTTATATATAAATAGCCCAGGAGGTTCAATTACAGATGGTATGGCAATTGTTGATACTATGAATTATATAAAATGTCCAGTGTCAACCATATGTGTTGGTTTGGCTGCAAGTATGGGATCTGTATTGCTAGCATCTGGAGAAAAGGGAAAACGTTTTGCAACACCTAATTCAGAAATATTAATACACCAACCACTAATTGGAGGTGGAGGACTTTCTGGTCAGGCAACTGAAATTAAAATACATGCAGACCATATGGTAAAAACAAGAGAAAAATTAAACAAAATATTAAGTGATAGGACTGGTCAATCAATAGATGTAATTAATAGAGATACTGAGAGAGACCATTATATGACAGCACAAGAAGCATTGGAATACGGATTAATAGACGGAATAATGGAAAAGAGAAAATAAAAGGAAGTATCACATAAGAAATTAAAAAAAAGGAGATTATTAATGCCAAAAGGAGATAAAGATAAATCTATTAGATGTTCTTTTTGTGGAAAGACACAAGAAGATGTTGAAAGGATAATAGCTGGACCAGGAGTATATATTTGCGACGAATGTATAAAAGTTTGTACAAATATTATAGAAAATGATTTATATGAAGATAGTGAAATAACATATGAACTTGAATCACCAGCTGATTTACCAAAGCCAGAAGAAATAAAAGATATATTAGACCAGTATGTAATAGGGCAGGACACTGCAAAAAAAACATTAGCTGTTGCAGTTTATAACCATTATAAGAGAATAAATGCAGAAAAGAATGTTGAAAAAGATGATGTTGAAATACAAAAAAGTAATATATTATTATTAGGTCCAACTGGTTGTGGAAAAACACTGCTTGCTCAAACATTAGCAAGAATATTGAAAGTTCCTTTTGCTATTGCTGATGCTACAACACTAACTGAGGCAGGCTATGTTGGTGAAGATGTTGAGAACATCTTGTTAAAGTTAATACAAGCAGCTGATTATGATGTAGAAAAAGCTGAAAAAGGAATAATATATATAGATGAAATTGATAAGATTTCAAGAAAATCAGAAAACCCATCAATAACGAGAGATGTAAGTGGTGAAGGAGTTCAACAAGCTCTATTAAAAATTATTGAAGGGACTATTGCTTCTGTACCACCACAAGGCGGAAGAAAACATCCGCATCAAGAATTTATACAAATAAATACTCAAAATATTTTATTTATTTGTGGTGGAGCTTTTGACGGACTAGAAAAGATAATAAAAGATAGAGTTGATAAAAAGACTATGGGATTTGGGGCTGATATAAAAAGTAGTAAAGAAATGAACAAATATGATGTGTTTGAAGCATTACTGCCACAAGATTTACTAAAATTTGGATTAATTCCAGAATTTGTTGGTAGATTACCTATAGTAACAACTCTCAAGGAATTAGATAGAGAAGCATTAATTAAAATAATGGTTGAACCAAAAAATTCGTTGGTAAAACAATATAAAAAAATGTAGGGAAATATAAAGTGGTAGGTAATTATAAAATAGTTGAACAAATCTAACATATACACAGATTATTGTTGTGTAATAAGTTTTAATGAAACAGTATTTATAACATATTAAAACTAATTGACAATTAAAAATTAATGTGATACAGTTAAAATATAGTATAAAAAAAATAATACTACTTTTTTAACATAATTTACTAAGAAGTCTCTCACTTTGGCATATTCACTTTTTAACAAGTTAAGGCGAGTAGTTCGAGAAAGGGGAGTAGTTCATTAAAAATATAGAGGTGAAGAGCATGGATGAAAAATTTTGGGAACAAATAAATACTTTTGGAGAAAATGGAGAATTTTATAAAATTGTTAAAGAAATTAAAAAACTTCCAGAAGAAAAACTTAATATAGAATTGATTAATGCATTAGGTAGAGCCTATATGAATTTAGGAGATTATGAAAATGCTCTTGATACATATTTGTCTTATATAGGAAAAAATAAAGAAGATGTTACAAATGCAGATATATGGATTTATTCTGAATGTGGTTGGCTATGTAATGAAGTTGGAGATTATGAACGAGGACTTAAATATTTATTAGAAGCTGAAAAATTAGGTAGAGATGATGAGTG
>OIWQ01002753.1_pt1 | contig 17104 bp, 11 predicted proteins | sample 1587571 | NCBI WGS metagenome assembly OIWQ01 (sample SAMEA3888910, study PRJEB22519) | human gut metagenome | biome: human gut; feature: human-associated habitat; material: faeces | place: Denmark | collected 2010 | reverse complement strand
CAGCGTGCCGATGGTCACCGCGCCGTTCATCATAAACTTCATGTTGCCGGTGCCGGAGGCTTCCTTGGAGGCAAGGCTGATCTGCTCGGACAGGTCGCAGGCCGGGATCAGCTTTTCGGCGGCGGTGACGTTGTAGTTTTCCACGAACACCACCTGCAGCCACTTGGACACCTCCGGGTCTGCGGCGATGACCTTGGAGAGGGTCAGCAGGGCATGGATGATGTCCTTGGCAATGGTGTAGGCAGGAGCAGCCTTGGCACCAAAGATGCTCACCAGCGGCATGGCAGGCAGGTGCCCTGCCTTGATCTCGTAATACTGATGGATGAGGTACAGCAGGTTCAGCTGCTGACGCTTGTACTCGTGCAGCCGCTTGGACTGGATATCGAACATGGCATCGGGGTTCACGCTCACCTTCTGGGTGCGCAGCAGCCAGTCTGCCAGCGCTGCCTTGTTGGCCTTTTTCACGGCGGTCAGCTCGTCCAGCACGGCTTCGTCGTCGGCAAAGGCCAGCAGCTTCTCCAACTCGGCAGCGTCCTTGCGGAAGCCGGAGCCGATGTGCTTTTCCAGCGTGGCGGTCAGGCGCGGGTCACATTCCAGCAGCCAGCGGCGGAAGGTGATGCCGTTGGTTTTGTTGTTGAACTTTTCCGGGTACAGCTCATAGAAGCCGTGCAGCTCGGAATTTTTCAGGATCTCGGTGTGCAGCGCTGCCACGCCGTTGGTGGAATGGGTGAAGTGGATGTCCATGTGGGCCATGTGCACCCGGTCGTCCTTGTCGATGATGGCAAGGCTCTCGTCCTCGGTGCGGGTGCGGGCCAGTGCGTCCAGCTTTTCAATGATGGGCATCAGCTGGGGCACAACGGCATCCAGATAGGCTCGGGGCCACTTTTCCAGTGCCTCAGCCAGAATGGTGTGGTTGGTGTAGGCACAGGTCCTGGTGACGATCTCCACAGCTTCCTCAAACTCAATGCCCCGCTGCCCCAGCAGCCGGATCAGCTCCGGGATGACCATGCTGGGGTGGGTGTCGTTGATCTGGATGGCGGCGTAGTCGGCCAGATCGTGGTAATTGCAGCCCCGGGCGGCGCACTCTGCCAGAATGAGCTGGGCACCGGCAGAAACCATGAGGTACTGCTGATACACCCGCAGACGGCGGCCTGCCTCATCGGAGTCGTCCGGGTAGAGGAACAGGGTCAGGTTCTTGTCGATGGCGGTCTTGTCAAAGGCAATGCCGTCATGGACGATGCTCTCGTCGATGGTATCCAGATCGAACAGATTCAGGGTGTTGGTGCGCCCCTCGTAACCGGTGACAGCCAGCTTGTACAGCCGGGCAGTGTATTCCTTGCCCGCCAGCTCCACCGGGTAGGTCACATCGGTCTTTTCGGCCCAGCTGTGGGCGGTGAGCCAGGGGTCGGGATTTTCGTTCTGCACACCATCCTCAAAAGACTGGTGGAACAGGCCAAAGTGATACCGCAGGCCCACGCCGTCGCCGGGCAGGTTCAGCGTTGCCAGCGAATCCAGGAAACAGGCTGCCAGACGGCCCAGACCACCGTTGCCGAGAGAAGGCTCCGGTTCCACCTCCTCAATGTCCGAAAGGCGCTTTCCGGCAGCGGCCAGTGCATCCCGGGCTTCTTCGTACAACCCCAGATTGATGAGGTTGTTGGACAGCAGCTTGCCAATGAGAAATTCGGCGCTGATATAGTACAGTTTGCGGCCGGTAACGGGCTGCACGCGGTCGGCACTCTTCTGCCGCACCAGCTCCAGCAGTGCCAGATACAGCTCCTGATCGGTGCAGTCCGCCAGCAGCTTTCCGGTGAGGCTCTGTAATGTTTCGGTAAAGCTCATAATGGATCCTCCTTTGTTTTCAGATACACCTTACGGAAAACAGGTTTGACATTTATAATGCAAGATATACCAGATAAAACAGTCGAAATCTTGCCTTAAAGGAGCAAATTATGGTACAATCCTATCATCTGGAGGTGAAATGATGAATAATCAGGCTTCTTTGCAGGAAACCAAGCAGCACGGGGCCGTGCGGTTCCCCTTCAATCTGTATCCCTGCACCATTCCGGGAGATTTCCCGCAGGTGGCACTCCACTGGCAGGAGAGCATGGAGCTGGTCTTTGTCAAGCGGGGCGCGGGGCTGGTGCAGGTGGGCACTGCGTCCTGCCCGGCCTATCAGGGGGATATCTTCATTTTTACGCCCGGCACCCTTCACGCCCTGCGGCAGGCAGAGGGGCAGCGCATGGAATACGAGAACATCATCTTTGAGCTGGAGCTTCTGGGCGGTGCGGAGGACCTTTGCGCCGAAAAATACCTGCTTCCGCTGCAAAGCGGGCGGCTGCTGCTGCCTGCGCGGCTGACTCCCAACGACCTGTGTTATCTCCAGGCCGCCGCCTGCCTGCGGGAGGTGGAGGAAGCCAGCCGTGCCAAGCTTCCCGGCTATGAGCTGCTGGTCAAAGGAGCACTGCTGCGCTTTCTCTCCCTGCTCATTGCGCAGGGGAAACAGCAGCTCCCCGCGGAAACTGCCGATACCCGGCGGCTGAAAGCCGTTCTGCAATGGATCTCTGTCCATTATGCCGAGGGGCTTCGGGTCGCCGATGCCGCCGGGGTCTGCTCCTTCAGTTCCAGCCACTTCATGCGCTGGTTCCGGCAGATGACAGGGCAGAGCTTTGTTGCCTTTCTGAACGAATACCGGCTGAATGCCGCTGCCGAAGCGCTGCATGCTACGGACGAGACAGTGCTGACGATCGCTTCCCGGTGCGGGTTTGAAAACCTCTCTTATTTTAACCGGGCATTCAAGGCACATTTTGGCATGACCCCGCGGGAGTACCGGAAAAAATAAACAAAATGAGGCCGTTCCGCTTCTCTGAGAAGGAGAGGGAACGGCCTCATTGTTTTGATCAGACTTCCGGCGGGCAGCAGCTCTCCCGGGGGATGAGCTTGTGTGGCACAAGGATCTTTGTTGCCAGCAGATTCGGGTTCTCGATGTGGTTGATGGTCTGGCTGGCGGCCTCCATACCCAGCTGATAGGGGTTCACGTCCACGGTGGTCAGCTGGGGGCTGGTGATGCGGGAGAACAGCGAATTGTTGAAGGAAACGATGGAAAGATCCTTCGGGACGCGCAGCCCCAGTTTGCCGCAGAACTGTTCCAGCACCACGGCCAGAATGTCATCGCTGACCAGCATGGCCGTGGGATGGTCCGGTGCGGTGAGAAGAGCCTTCAGCGTCTCTTCGTAAGCGTCATTCAGGGTGTTGACCTCCACACAGTCCTCCTCCCGGGGAGTGATGCCATGCTTCAGCAGGGACATCTGGTAGCCGCGCCTGCGCTCTGCCGAAAACAGCATGGCGTTGCTGACACCAAAATAGGCAATGCGGCGGTGGCCCATTTCATAGAGGTAATCGGTGGCTTCCTCACCGGCAAGGGCGTTGTCATTGTCGATATAGATGGTCTGATTGGCGGACTGCGCCGCCTTGCCCACAATGACATGGAGCAGCCCTTCGCTGCGCAGGTAGGCTGCCACCGGGCAGTCCTTTTTGGAATAGAGCAGGATAAAGCCATCTGCCTGCGCGTTGGCCACCATGCTCTGGATGGCATCCAGAACTTCGGTATCGTCCTGCCCGGTGATGACCGTGTTCACATACCGCCGCTGGTTGCAGAACTGCCCGATGCCGCGGATGATCTCCAGATGGAAGGCGTTCTCGTAGACATCCCGCTGGGAGGAGGGCAGAATGATGCCGATGGTCTTGGAAAAGGCCTCCACCGGTTCGGCCTCGAAATTTGGTTCATAGCCCAGCTGTGCCATAATGCGGCGTACCCGCTCCTTGGTTTCCCGGCTGATGGAAGGGCTGTCCTTGCAGGTGCGGGACACGGTGGAGGGCGATACCCCCGCCGCCGCTGCCACATCCTTGATGGTAACTGCCATAGTCTGTTCCTCCCTGATGTAGTAGGTCTATTGTAAAGCTGTTTGCACGCAATGTCAATGATTTGCGCACGAGCTTGCGTAGAGTATGCAACTGTGCCCTTTGCGCACCTTCGATGTTTTCAACAAAGAAACTTGCAAACTGTTGTGCAAAAAGCGGAAAATATATTTTTGACCTAGAAAACTCTTGTAAAAACTGCAGAGTTGGATTATTCTTGTTGCGTAAAGTTACGCAACGGTGATGCAACGATTGCGTAAAATGGTGCAAAAGGAAATAAGGAGGAACATTATGGCAACAACACAAGCAGCTCCGGGGAAAAAGGGGCTTATCAACTTTGACTTCTTACAGAAGCTGGGCAAGGTGCTGATGACCGTCATCGCCGTCATGCCTGCTGCCGGTCTGATGATCAGTCTGGGCAAGCTGGTGCAGATGGGCGGCGGTGACATTGCGGCAGTTATGACCATTGGCACCACCATGGAGAACATTGGCTGGGCGGTCATCAACAATCTGCACATCCTGTTTGCCGTGGCCATCGGCGGCAGCTGGGCAAAGGAGCGTGCCGGGGGTGCCTTTGCGGCTGTGCTGGCATTTGCCCTCATCAATGTCATCACCGGCAACATCTTCGGTGTCACCAGCGCCATGCTGGAAGATCCCAACGCCGTGACCCACACCCTGTTCGGGCGGGAGATCGCCGTCAACGGCTACTTCACCTCTGTGCTGGGTGCCCCGGCCCTGAACATGGGCGTGTTCGTGGGCATCATTGCCGGTTTTGTGGGCGGCGTGGCTTACAATAAATACTATAACTTCCGCAAGCTGCCGGATGCACTGGCCTTCTTCAACGGCAAGCGCTTTGTGCCTATGGTGGTCATTGCCTATTCTGTGGTCATTTCCATGGTGCTGGCACTGTTCTGGCCTGTGGTCCAGACCGGCATCAACAACTTTGGCATCTGGATCGCAAACTCTTCCGAGACTTCTCCCGTTCTGGCTCCGTTCATCTATGGCACGCTGGAGCGTCTGCTGCTGCCCTTCGGTCTGCACCACATGCTGACCATCCCCATGAACTACACTTCCTTCGGCGGCACCTACACCATTGCCACCGGTGTCAATGCGGGCAGCCAGGTGTTTGGTCAGGACCCGCTGTGGCTGGCATGGGCCAACGACCTCATCAACTTCAAGAAAACCGGTGACATGGCCGCTTACAACAACCTGCTGGCTACCGTTACCCCCGCCCGCTTTAAGGTGGGCCAGATGATCGGCGCAACCGGTCTGCTGCTGGGCATTGCGTTGGCCATGTTCCGCCGTGTGGATGCCGACAAGCGCGCAAAGTATAAGTCCATGTTCATCTCCACCGCGCTGGCCGTGTTCCTGACCGGTGTGACCGAGCCGCTGGAGTTCATGTTCATGTTCTGCGCTATGCCGCTGTACATCGTGTACGCACTGCTGCAGGGCTGTGCCTTTGCCATGGCAGGCATCATCCATCTGCGCCTGCACTCTTTCGGCAATCTGGAATTCATCACCCGTATCCCCATGTCCCTGCAGGCCGGTCTGGGCGGCGACATCATCAACTTTGTGCTCTGCGTGGTGGCATTCTTCATCATCGGCTATTTCGTGGCCTACTTTATGATCGGCAAGCTCAAGCTGGCAACGCCGGGCCGTCTGGGCAACTACACCGATGACAACGCGGATGATGCTGCAGCCGATACCAAGGCCGAGAAGAAAGCCGACAAAAAGGCCGATAACGGCCAGGCCGAGCGCATCATCGCCCTGCTGGGCGGCCGGGAGAACATTGTGCTGGTGGATGCCTGCATGACCCGTCTGCGTGTTACCGTGAAGGACCCCGCCAAGGTGGCCGACCTTGCCGCATGGAAGGCCGAGGGCGCTCTGAGCCTGCTGGTGAAGGGCGACGGCATTCAGGCTGTGTATGGCCCCAAGGCAGACGTTCTGAAATCTGACATCAATGATATTCTGTAAAAAACTATGAAACTGCTGACTTTGAATACCCACAGCCTCATCGAGCCGGACTATGAGGCAAAACGGGAGATCTTTGTAGACTTTATCGCCAGGGAGCAGCCGGAGGTGTTCGCCCTGCAGGAGGTGAACCAGACCGCCGCCGCTCCGCTGCTGGGAGAGATTCCGGCGGGATATTTCCCCTGTCCCGGCAATGGGGTTCCGCTGAAAGCGGACAACCACGCCGCAGCCGTAGCCCGGATGCTGGAAGAGCGGGGCGTGCAGTACCATTGGAGCTGGCTCCCGGCAAAAATTGGCTACGACAGGTACGATGAGGGCATGGCAGTGTTCAGCCGTGCACCCATCACCGCCGCTGAAAACCTGCTGCTGAGCAAGTCCGATGATTATAGCTGCTGGAAGACCCGCCGCACCCTGGGCATCTGCGCAGGAGATGTCTGGTATTACACAGTGCATCTGGGCTGGTGGAAGGACGAAACGGAACCTTTTGCCGCCCAGTGGGAAACGCTGTCCCGGGCGGCAGGCACAAAAAAGACCGCCTTTCTGCTGGGCGACTTCAACAGTGAGGCCGACGTGCGGGGCGAGGGCTACGACCTTGTGCTCCGCAGCGGCTGGCAGGACACCTACCGTCTGGCACAGCAGCGGGACGAGGGCTACACCGTCGTGCAGGCCATTGATGGCTGGCGGGATGCCCCGGATGCGGCGGCAAAAAAGCGCATCGACCAGATCTGGTGCTCCCAGGCGATCACTGTAAAAAGCACCCGGGTGGTGTTCAACGGCTTGCAGGAGCCGCAGGTGTCCGACCACGCGGGTGTTCTGATCGAGTTATAAAGGAAGAGGGAAATGAAGATGCAGAGAAGTGCAGGCATTTTGCTGCCCGTCAGCAGTCTGCCGTCCCCTTACGGCATCGGCTGCTTTTCGCAGGAAGCATACGACTTTGTGGACTGGCTCAAGGAGGCCGGGCAGACCTACTGGCAGATCCTGCCGCTGGGTGTGACAAGCTACGGCGACAGCCCGTACCAGAGCTTTTCCGCCTTTGCGGGCAACCCCTATTTCATCAGCCTGGACGCACTGGTGGAGGAAGGGGTGCTGACTGCCGCCGAGTGCAAAAAGGCGAGCTTTGGCCGCAAGGCAGATGATATCGATTACAGCCGCCTGTATACCGAGCGGGGCCGCCTGCTGCGGCTGGCCTACTCCCGCAGCGACATCGGCCACAACGAAGCGTTTACAGCCTTCTGCGAAAAAAACAAGTGGTGGCTGGACGATTTTGCCCTGTTCATGGCGGTGAAGGGCCGCTTTGAGGGCAAGCCGTGGATCGAGTGGGCCGAGGATATCCGTCTGCGCTGGCAGCCCGCGATGGACTATTACCGCCGGGAGCTGTATTTTGAGGTGGAGTACCACAAATATCTCCAGTTCAAGTTCGACCAGCAGTGGCGCAGGCTGAAGGCCTATGCCAACAGCAAGGGCATCCGCATCATCGGCGATATCCCCATCTATGTGGCGCTGGATTCGGCGGACGCTTGGGCAAACCCGGGTCTGTTCCAACTGGACAAGGACAACATTCCCACGGCGGTGGCGGGCGTTCCCCCGGATGGATTTTCGCCCACCGGCCAGCTCTGGGGCAACCCGCTCTACCGCTGGGAGGCGCACCGCGCAACCGGCTATCAGTGGTGGATCACCCGCCTGTGGTACTGCTTTGAGCTGTATGATGTGGTGCGCATCGACCACTTCCGCGGCTTCGATGAGTATTTCTCCATCCCCTACGGCAGCGAGACTGCCGCGCCGGGCCACTGGGAAAAAGGCCCCGGCATCGAGCTGTTTCGTGCTGTGGAGCAGGCACTGGGCAAACGGGAGATCATTGCGGAGGATCTTGGCTACATGAGCGATACCGTGCGTCAGCTGGTGCGGGACAGCGGCTTTCCCGGCATGAAGGTGCTGGAATTTGCCTTTGACTCCCGGGATACCGGCAGCGCCAGCGACTACCTGCCCCACAACTACCCGGTGAACAGCGTGGCCTATACCGGTACCCACGACAACGAAACGCTGGTATCGTGGTACCAGACCATCACCGGCGCGGAGCGCGCCATGGTGCGGGATTATCTGTTCGACTACGCTACCCCGGAGGAGCAGCTCTATAAAAGCATGATCGCACTGATCCTGCGCAGCGCAGCGGCGACCTGCATCATCCCCATGCAGGACTGGCTGGGGCTGGATAACTCCGCTCGCATCAATCAGCCCTCCACCGTGGGCCAAAACTGGCGCTGGCGGCTGAAAAAGCCCCAGCTGACCAAGAAGCTCCAAAAGGAGATCTGCCAGCTGACCACCCGCTACGGGCGGAAGAACTGGGCGTAACTGTATGAAAGCCATAAAACCCCATGTCCGGGCCGTTCACACAACAGTCTGGGCATGGCTCCATCATTGTAAAGGTCATCAAGCAGTACAATTCCGCTCCCGTGGGTGACTATCTCAACTGATTGCTCCCTGACAAAAAGGCCGCTTCCGTTCAAAAACGGAGGCGGCCTTTTGCGTCCGGCAGATCTACCACTGGTTAAAATGTATCCGGTCATCCTCATAGCGGCTCTCACGCGGGGCAGTAAGGTCTGCTTCCGGGTAGCCAAGGGCGATGATGGAGTGGGGCACAATGGTCTCCGGCAGAGCGAACAGCTTTTGCTGGGCCTCCACCCGGTCCATCTGGGGCCAGGTGCCCAGCCAGACTGCGCCAAGCCCCAGCTCCTGTGCAGCAAGGCAGATGTTCTGGGCGGCAATGGCTCCGTCGATCACCCAGTAGTCCTTTGCAAAGCGGAACGCACGGTCAAGGTCGCCGCAGACGAGGATACCGGCGGCAGCTTTCCGCAGCGGCTCGGCAGGGCGGCCGTTGGCATCGGCCATCTGTGCCAGCTTTTCCGGGTCGGTCACCACCACGAAAGACCAGTCCCGTGCATTGACGCAGCTGGGGCCGCTCATGGCCGCTTCCAGCAGCTGGTGCAGTGTTTCGCTTTTGATGGGCTTGTCGGTGAATTCCCGGCAGCTGCGCCGGGTGAGAATGGCATCCAGAGTGTTCATAAATCAGTGCCCCCTGTTTTGATTTGCCCCAGTATAGCACAGTGATTATTCCTCGGCTTCGGCCTTTGCAGTTTCAAGGAAGGCCCGGATCTTATCCACCTGGATCTGTGCCACGGCCCGGCCGGTCTCGTAGACGCGGCGCAGCTGGTCGGGGTCACGCTCCATGGCACCGATCTCCAGCGGGATGGGCGGGCGGATGACATAATCTTTGCCGGACTGCTCCAGCATGGAGATGTAGCTCAGGGTTTCGTTGTAGCGCTCGTGGCGGTCGGCCACAGCCTCCACAAAGGCAGGATAGCGCAGATACCGTGCCCGGATGGCGGGCAGCATGGGATTCTTCTTTTTCACAAACCCCTTGGGCTGGGTCAGGATGATGAGGTTCCGTTTGTAGCCGATGGACTCAAAGAAGCGGATGGGGATGGAATCGGCAACGCCGCCGTCCAGCAGGCCGTAATGGCCGATCTTGACGATCTTTGCGGCCAGTGGCATGGATGCCGAGGCTTCCATCCAGCGCACATCCTCCGCATCACCGGTGCGGCACTTATGATAGATGGGGTCGCCGGTGCGGACATCGGTGCAGACCACAAAGTAATCCATGGGGGATTCCCGGAAAGCCTTGTCGTCGAACGGGTCGAGCTTTTCGGGCACCTCGTGGTAGCAGAAATCCTCGCTGTACAGGTTGCCGGTGCGCAGCAGGTTGCGGAAGCTGGCATAGCGTTTGTCGTTGCAGTAGGTGATGTTGTAGCGGATGGTCCGCCCGATCTGGTGGGATTTGTAGTTGCAGCCGAACACTGCTCCCGCCGAAACACCTACCATGCCGTCTACCGTGATGCCCTGCTCCATCAGAACATCCAGAACACCGGCAGTGAACATGCCCCGCATGGCACCGCCTTCCAGGATCAATCCGGTCTTCATACGCGTGATACTCCTTCTCCTCACAATGCATCCCGCCCGAACAGGCGGCAGGATGCAGAAAACGGGCACCTTTCCCTGTGCCCGGAGCGCCCCGGAAATCCACCCGGAGCCGTTGCTTCCAGTATACTCAAATTTTGCTGAAAAACAAGAGAGAAAATGCCAAAAGACCTTGAAAACAGGGGGGCAAATCCGGTATACTAGGTAAAATCAAAATGCAGTACCAAAGCTTGGAGGAAGAGACGGATATGAAACTGCTGGAAGAACGCATTCAGAGAGACGGGATCGTGCGCGAGGGCAATGTGCTGAAGGTGGACAGCTTCATCAACCACCAGATGGACATCCCCCTGTTCCGAGAGATGGCAAAGGAGTGGAAGCGCCTGTTTGCAGGCAAGCCCGTCAACAAGGTGCTGACCATTGAGGCCAGCGGCATCGGCATTGCCGCCGTGGTTGCCAGCGAGTTCAATGTGCCTGTGGTGTTTGCCAAAAAGTCCATGAGCATCAACCTGGATTACGACAACTATGAGACCAAGATCCAGTCCTTCACCCACAAGAAGATCTATAACGTCATCGTCTCCAAAAAGTTCCTCACCGCAGAGGACCATGTCCTGATCATCGATGACTTCCTGGCAAACGGCTGTGCCCTGATGGGCCTGCTGGATCTGGCCAAGGAGGCCGGAGCCACGGTCGAGGGCATTGGCATTGCTGTGGAGAAGGGCTTCCAGCAGGGCGGCGAGCTCATCCGCAGCAAGGGTATCCAGCTGGAGAGCCTTGCCATTGTGGAATCCATGAACAGCGAGACCGGCGAGATCAAGTTCCGCGAGCAGCCGCACCAGAACTGAAAACAAGCAATTCAAGACCGCTTCGGCGGTCTTTTTTGCTGCCCGTTTTCAGGCCCCGTCAAAACTGTCGCCGTCAGCAGGGAGGTCGGCGGCGGTCTCTGCTGTGGAGGCAGCCGGGGCTTCCGTGGCGCGGGGCACGCCCCTGTACACCAGCGTCTGCTCCAGCACTTCGGCACAGACCGGGGCCGACAGGCTGCCGCCTGCGGTCGTCCAGCTGTGGGGTTCGTCCAGGCAGACCAGGCAGAGAAACTGCGGATCGTCGATGGGAGCCACCGCCACAAAGCTGGCAATGCGGGCTTTTTCGTCGGCGCTGTCCAGCTTCTGGCTGGTGCCGCTTTTTCCGCCTACCCGGTAACCCGGGATCTGGGCGTTCCGTCCACCGCCGTAGAGCACCACGGCCTCCATCATCTCCCGCATGGTCTGGCTGGTCTCTGCCTTGAGCACCTGCCGTTTGCAGACAGGGGAGAGCTGCTCAATGGTACTGCCGTCCGGGGCCAGGATCTCCGAGACGACGTAAGGCTGCATCAGCTTTCCCCCGTTGACCACGGCGCAGACTGCCGCCGCCATTTCCAGATAGGAGATCTTGCTGCTCTGCCCAAAGGCACAGGAGGCCAGCTCTACCGGGCCCATCCGGTCGGCGGTATAGTACAAGCTCTTTTTCGGCTCGGCGGGCAGGTCGATGCCGGTGGGCTCCCGCAGGCCGAAGGCGGCAAAATAATCGCAGAAGGCCTCCCTGCCCAGTCGGGCTCCGATCTGGATGAAGCTCTGGTTGCAGGAATTTTCCAGCGCCTGGGTCACGCTCTGGGCTCCGTGGCGCTTGTGGTTGGCACAGTGGAAGCGGGTGCCTGCCACCGAGATGGATTCCCCGCAGTAAAAGCTGGAATGCTTTGTGATGGCTCCGGCATCCAGCGCCGCCGCGCAGGTGATGAGCTTGAACACGCTGCCCGGCTCGTACAGGTCGCTGACAGCTTTGTTCCGCCACTGGGTCTGCTGGGCCAGCTGCAAAGCGGCCTTGCGCGCATCACCGGTCAGGGCTTCCACGGCGTTCCGGGCGGCGGTGTCGGCAATGACGCGGGGCTCGTTGGGGTCGTAGGAGGGCGTGGTGGACATGGCCAGCACGGCCCCGGTGTTCACATCCATGACGATCCCCACGGCCCGCGCCGCCACATGGTGCTCCTGTACGGCGTAGGACAGCGCATTTTCAAGGTAGTGCTGGATACAGCTGTCGATGGTGAGCCGCAGGCCGTCCCCCTCGGTGGGGAAACGCTCGGTCTCGTAGCTCTGCTCCAGTGTGTAGCCCCAGGCGTTGACAGCCGTGAGCACCACGCCGTTTTCCCCGGTGAGCAGATCGTCATATTTCAGTTCCAGCCCGGCCACCCCTGCGTTGTCCACATTGGTGAACCCCAGCACCGAAGCCAGAAACGCTCCCTGCGGATACCAGCGCTTGCTGTCCTGATTGATGCGGATGCCGGTGATGCTGTTTTCTTCGCAGAAATCCCGCACGGCATCGGCTGCGGCACGGTCCACCCGGTAGCGGAGCAGGCAGTCGTTGGAGCGGCGGTCGCTGAATTTTTCCAGCAGGGCCGCTTCGTCCAGCGCTAAGATCTCCGCAAGGCCGTGGGCGGCAAGGGTGATTTTCTCTTCCGGCATCTCCCGGGGCGAGGCCCGCAGGGTCCAGCAGCTGCTGTTGGCGGCCAGCAAAAGGCCGTCGGCGCTGTAAATGCGCCCCCGGTCTGCGGGGACCACGGTGTCCCGCAGCTGCTGGCCCTGTGCACGGTCGGCATAGAAGCCGTCGGTGCGCACCTGCAGGAAAAAGAGCCGCACGGCCAGCCCCAGGCAGACAGCACAGAACAGCACCGCCACGGCCCGTGCCCGGCGGCGGAATCCCCGCTCGGGCAGGGTGCGGAGAACTTTGGGCATGATGTCACCCCCTTTAACGGGCTCACCCTCTCCGTCATCGCTGACGCGATGCCACCTCTCCCGAAGGGAGAGGCCTTGGCATTCGATACAAAGTTTATGATTTTGTCAAAAGCTCCCCCTTTGGGGGAGCTGGCGCAAAGCGCCTGAGAGGGTGAGCTAGTGTACAAGATATGCACAACGTCACGATAATATCCGTATAGCCAACAGCAGCATGGCGTACAATAGTAAAACTGGGGGTGACGAGATGAAAGAAGCTGCGGCACTGCCGCGGGGCGGGCGGCACAAGGCCCCGCTGCGGGCTCTGCCGGCCATGGACCTGCCGTTTTTGGTGCTGGTACTCACGCTGGTGGGGTTCGGGCTGGTGATGCTGGGCAGTGCATCGGGGGCGGTGGCCCTTTACCGGCGGGGCGATGCCTTTGCCTACCTGCGCCCCCAGCTGCTCTACGCTGCCATGGGCATTGCGGGGCTGTGGCTGGCCAGTCGGGTGGACTATCACATCTTCCACAAATTGGCCTGGCCGCTGCTGGGGGTCTCGCTGGTGCTGCTTGCGGTGGTGCTTTTTATGCCGGAATACAACGGCTGCAAACGGTGGCTGGTGCTGCCGGGGGTGGGCACCCTGCAGCCAAGCGAGATCGCAAAATTTGCGGTGGTGCTGGTGTTTTCGCACATTATCTCGCTGAACCATGACAGGATGGGCAGCTTTGCGGTGGGGGTGCTGCCCTTTGTGCTGGTGCTGGGGGTGGTGGCGGCGCTGATGCTGCTGGAACCCCATCTTTCAGGCACTTTGCTGATCCTGGGCATCGGGGCAGTGCTGATGTTCGTGGGCGGCACAGGTCTGCGGTGGTTCGTGCTGGCAGGCCTGGGCGGGGCAGCCGCCATCGGGGCGGCGGTGGTCGTTATGCCGGACCTTGTGCCCTACGCCGCCGACCGCCTGCGCTCCTGGCAGGACCCCTTTGCCGACCCGCTGGGGGACGGCCACCAGACCATCCAGAGCCTGTACGCCATCGGCTCCGGCGGGGCCACCGGGCTGGGGCTGGGGAACAGCCGCCAGAAGCATCTGTTTGTGCCCGAACCCCAGAACGACTTCATCTTCTCCATCGTCTGCGAGGAACTGGGCTTTGTGGGGGCCTGCGCCGTGGTGCTGCTGTTCGTGCTGCTGCTCTGGCGGGGCATTACCATTGCCGCCCATGCTCCCGACCGCTTTGGGGCGCTGCTGGTGGTGGGCTTTACCGTGCAGGTGGCCCTGCAGGCTGTCCTCAATGTGGCCGTGGTCACCAATACCATCCCCAACACCGGCATCAGCCTGCCCTTTTTCTCCTCCGGAGGAACGAGCCTGATGATGTTGTTGGGAGAGATGGGTATTGTCCTATCCGTATCAAGAGGTGAGACCTGACGGAATAGAAAACATAAAGTTGAATTGCCAAAGGCCCTCCCTTTGGGAGCAACGACGACGACCACCGCCTGCGGCGGAATGAGGGAGGAGTTGTTGGGGCCGCGGCCAGCAGGACGCAAGCGCAAGGGTTTGCGCGAAGCGGATGCTGGGAGCCGCAACCCGGTGCTGGCGCAAAGCGCCTGAGAGGGCGAGGATGCTATAAATTACAAAACAAACTTGTCCGCCTCACACTCCGGCCCTGTTTTGCATACGGTGGGGTATCTTTTGCGGAATGGGGGCACGGACATGGAGGAACGGATCGTGGTGACAGGGGGCCGCCCGCTGAATGGAAGCGTAAAAATTCCGGCAGCGAAAAACAGCGTTCTGCCGCTTTTTGCGGCATCGCTGCTCTGCACGGGAGAGGTGCGGCTCCAGGCTGTGCCCCGCCTTGCGGACGTGGAACATTGCATGGCGCTTTTGCGGGGCGTGGGCTGTTCCGCCCGGTGGGAGGGCAGTGATGCGGTACTCTCCGGTCCGCCTGCCAACAGCACCTTGCCGGGGCAAACAGCGGGACAAATGCGGGCCTCCATTTTGTTCTGCGCGCCCCTGCTGGCAAGGCTGGGCCGCGCCGAGACCAGCCTGCCCGGCGGCTGCCGCATCGGGGCCCGGCCCATCGACCTGCATCTGGCCGCCCTGCGTGAGCTGGGCGCGGAGATCACCGAGCGCTACGGCGAGCTGCGCTGCAAGGCGAAATGCCTTCGCGGCACGGACATCACCCTCGCCATTCCGAGCGTCGGCGCGACGGAGAACGCCATTCTCGCCGCCTGCGGCGCGGAGGGCACAAGCGTCATCTACAACGCGGCCCGCGAGCCGGAGATCGTCGATCTTCAGGCGCTGCTGCGGAGCATGGGCGCGCGGGTGAACGGCGCGGGCGGCTCCATCATCACGGTCGAGGGCGGCGCGGCGCTGCACGGCTGCACGCACCGCGTCATCGGGGACCGCATCGTCTGCGCGACCTACCTCTGCGCCGCGGCGGCGGCGGGCGGTGAGGTGCGGCTCACCGGTGTGGACTACCGCGCGGTGTCCACCGTGGCGCTCTCGCTCGCCGAGAGCGGCTGCGAGGTAAGGAGCGAGGCGGACGCCGTTTCCCTGCGCTCGACCGGAGCGCTGCGCTCTGTGCGCCCCGTGCGCACTGCGCCTTACCCGGGTTTTCCGACCGACGCGCAGCCGGTGCTGATGGCGGCGCTGCTCAGGAGCGAGGGCTGCACGGTCTTTGTCGAAAACATTTTTGAAAACCGCTACCGACACGTTGACGAGCTCTCACGCATGGGCGCGGAGATCCGCGTCGCGGGGCGCGTGGCGGTGGTGAACGGCGTGAGGACGCTGCACGGCGCGGCGGTCAAATGCACCGACCTGCGCGGCGGCGCGGCGCTGGTGATCGCGGGACTTTCCGCCGAGGGCACGACCCGCGTGACGGAGCTCACGCACATCGACCGCGGATACGACGCTATCGAGCGCGACCTGGCCGCGCTCGGCGCACAGATCTGCCGGGAGACTACATAGAAAAGCAAAGGATACAAAAGCTATGGCACGAAATCGCAGCACGAATCGCAGACGCCGGCGAGGAAGATTTTCTTTCCTGATGAAGCTCCTGTGCATCCTGCTCATCGCCGGCGCGGTCGTCGCGGCGCTGACCGTTTTTTTCAAGGTGCAGAGCATCACGGTGAGCGGCAACGCGCGCTACACGAGCGAGGAGATCATCGCAGCCTCGAGCATCGAGATCGAGGATAACCTCTTCCTGCTCAACAAGTACAGCGCCGCGCAGGCTATTTTTGAAAAGCTGCCCTATGTGGAGGAGGCGACGATCAACCGCGCTCTGCCCGACACCATCGTTATCACGGTGCGGGAGTGCGCGGCGGCGGCGGGCGTCGTCACGCCGGAGGGTTATTGGCTCATCAGCGAAAACGGTAAGCTCCTTGAGCGGACCGACACGCTGCCGTCCGGCTGCCCGAGCATCACGGGCGTCGAGCTGGAGTCGCCCGCGCTAAGCGCGCAGCTCTCGCTCGGTGAGGAGAAAACGCTGACGACGGAGACACTGCTCACCCTCGTGCGGACGGCGGGAGGTTACGGTATGCTCGCCGGCATCGGGAGCGTCGACCTGTCTGATGCCGAGGCGATCACCTTTACCTATCTGGGCCGCTTCACCGTGCGCCTCCCGTGGGACTCCGACCTCGACTATATTTTCCGCAGCGTGCAGGATCTGGTAAACGGTCTGGAGTCGAACGAGACGGGCGAGATCAACTATATGCTGCTCAAGTCCAAGGGCGAGATGCACTTTATCCCGTCCGCGCCGGGCGCGTAAAAAAGTTTTCGGGAAATCGCGCGCGGCTATTGACCGCGAGAAAAAAGCGTTATACAATAGACTTGTTTTAGAATACACTTGATGTTGTGGCGGCACCGACATGATCCGCCCGCATTCTACAAGAGATAGTAGGAGGAACCGATATGGCATTCGGATTGGATACCGGCGTTGAAAACGTCGTCAGGATCAAGGTCATCGGCGTCGGCGGCGGCGGCAATAACGTGGTCAACCGCATGGTGCGCTCCGGGACCCGCGGCGTGGATTTCGTCGCGGTCAATACCGATAAGCAGGCGCTCAACGTTTCCAGCGCTACCTATAAGATCCAGATCGGCGAGAAGCTGACCCACGGCCAGGGCGCGGGCAGCGATCCCGAGGTGGGCCGCAAGAGTGCGGAGGAGAGCCGCGCCCAGATCTCTAAGGCGCTGGAGGATACCGACATGGTGTTCATCACCGCCGGCATGGGCGGCGGCACCGGCACGGGCGGCGCGCCCATCGTGGCCGAGATCGCCCGCGAGCAGGGCATCCTGACCGTCGGCGTCGTCACCAAGCCGTTCGGCTTTGAGGGCCGCCGCCGGATGCAGCAGGCCGAAAAGGGCATCGAGGAGCTGCAGGGCAAGGTCGATTCCCTCGTCATTATCCCCAACGAGCGCCTCAAGCATGCGACCGATCAGAAGATCACCTTCGCCAACGCCTTTGAGATCGCGGACGACGTGCTGCGTCAGGCGGTGCAGTCCATTTCCGACCTCATCC
>OIWQ01002737.1_pt1 | contig 17199 bp, 10 predicted proteins | sample 1587571 | NCBI WGS metagenome assembly OIWQ01 (sample SAMEA3888910, study PRJEB22519) | human gut metagenome | biome: human gut; feature: human-associated habitat; material: faeces | place: Denmark | collected 2010 | reverse complement strand
AGGCATTCTCCGGCATTATGTCATATGGAAAATTCCATGGCGTGGAGAACTATCTCGTAATGGCTGGCAAGAAGGCTGATGATCTTGATGAGCGTATTGGTTATTACGGCGAGCTGCTTGTGTTGCTTGCTCAAACCTTAGGGCTCAATACCTGCTGGGTTGGATTAAGTTATAGAAAGGTGAAGGAAGCCTACCATATTGAAGACGGTGAGAAATTGGCATGCATGATTGCCTTAGGATATGGCGAGACGCAAGGTGTCAGTCACAAGATCAAGACCATTGAACAAGTGAGCAATGCAACCGCCGATTCTCCTTCATGGTTTAGAAAGGGCGTGGCAGCTGCACTTCTAGCTCCAACAGCCATCAATCAGCAGAAGTTCTCGTTCCTCCTTCAAGCCCAGAAAAGCCCAGGAGTCGGAGGCAAAGCTAAAGTTCTTGCCAAGAAAGGCTTCTCAATGGTAGGATATACCCAAATGGATCTCGGCATCGCCAAGCTTCACTTTGAAATTGGAGCAGGAACAGAGAACTTTGAGTGGGAGTAGGGAAGGATGAGAGACTTCACGGAAATATGGCAACTTCAAGATACCATCATCACCGCAGTCAATGCATGTGGTCATGTAGTCTGGGATTTGCATGAAACAAGTGATGGGTTCCATTTGGAGCTTGCAGAACACCTGGATGAAGATGAAATCAGCAACTTCTGCTGTCAGCTTCCGCTTTCTGCAGATTATGAAGGTGAAGGTAAAAACGGTTCAGTGCTGAGATTGAATATATAGCAGATGGCCTTACTTGACAAAACGCATCAATAGAGCCATATTCATGTTACCCTTTAAAATAAACGTATTATGCAGATATTATTGGCAAATGCCAAAATCATGTTTGATAAGTCAGATAGGACTGCTGTTTCAAAGCCACTTTTCCAATCTGTGGCTGAAATGTTGGCTGCAGAAATGGCTAAGCTGGACGTAGAGGAATTGGCTAGACAACTGGATTGCAGCCAAAAGATAGCTTCTGAAAACTGGAAACGCTATCGTAATTTTATGGCTGCAGAGAAGATGCCTGCCATACTTTCCTACAATGGACAGGCGTATAAGCATCTACGTGCCAACACTTTGGGAGAAGAATCCCTGGAGTATGCCCAGAAACATCTCTGGATTACCTGCTTTCTCTATGGATTGCTTCGGCCGATGGATGGCATAGTGCCTTATCGTATGGAGCATTGCGTGACGCTTGAAGCTACAAACGACAAGCCAATCAATCAATTTTGGAAAGATAAACTTACCGATGTTCTTATCAGCAGTGTGAAAGCTGACGATGGCATACTTATCCATCTCTCCACAGCAGAATATGAACATCTGTTTGATTGGAAGAGAATTTGCAGGGAAGTGAAAGTCATCCAGCCCCTCTTTTATATTCGCCAGAAGGATGGTAGGCTGAAAATGCAGGCTGTGTGGGCTAAATCCTGCCGTGGAGCTATGGTAAGATACATTCTAAGCAACCAGCTTACTACTCCAGAAGAATTGGCAGCCTTCAGTTACGAAGGTTTTGAATACGCACCAGAATTAGGAGAAGCCGCTTTTCCGCATTTCGTTCGTTTGCATTATCTAGAAAATAAGGGAGCGGACTAGGCAATGCTTTAGTCCGCTCCCTTGTTTAATTTAGTTTAAATCCTGAACAATTCTTGTTTATCTCTAGGTAAAATTGTATCTTTGCCGTGGAGAAAGTTATGTTCAGCACTGCTGAACTTATATTCAACACTGCTGAACTTAAGTTCAACACTGCTGAACATAGATTCAACATCGCTGAACGGAGATTTCTTCTAATGATAAAGACTATTATCCTTAAGAGTATAGATGAATGCATTTAAGGATGCAAACTATCTCTTCCTGGATTACGGTCTCTCTTTATAAATGATGTTGTAGAACTTAATAAGGAAAGGAATCGATATGGCAAAGTACAAGTTACAGGAGATGTCGGATGTTCATCATACCGGCAAGCGTAAGGTTTATCCCAAGATGGTAGTCAACCGGACTCTATCTCGCAAGGAATTTATCGAAAGGATGCAGGGGTATCATCGTGGCATTTCGCCAAGCACCACGGAAGCCGTGCTGATGGATGTGGAAGAAATACTGGTTGAGATGCTATCCATGGGCTATAATGTGAATCTGGAGGGCCTCGGTACCTTCTCTCTCTCCCTGGGCTTCGAGGATGACAAGCCTACGGAAATGCAGGGCGATGACGACAAGATGACCTATCGCAAGGTGGGCGTAAGAGATGTGAACTTCAAGGCTTCTCCCGATTTTATCAAGTCTGTGAAGCAGGAAACCGACCGGGATCTGGAGCGAGATATGGGTGGCGTAAAACTGATTTTGAAAAAGAAATACACCCGAGAGGAGCGCATCGCCCGAGCCCTGGATGTCATCGACGAGAATGGCTTCATCGGTCTTACCGACTATGCCTACATCAACAACCTGAGCCGCACTGCCGCCTCCTTGGAATTAAAAGAGATTTCCCATGACGAGACTGTTCCCATCCGCTCTGTGGGGCAGCACAGTCACAAGGTTTGGGTGAGGAGAAAAAAATAAGATAAAGTATGATTTCTCATCATTTTCTTTGGTAATTAGGAAATATTATTGTAGTTTTGCACAGAGAAAGAATAAAGTCTAAAAAGTAGTAGATATGGAACAGAAGAAGAAACGCGTATATCGCAAGCGCATCCCTTATGGCATGATGAATTTTGAAGATGTTAGAAAGGATGATTGCTATTATGTGGATAAGACTCCGTTCATAGAAGAAATAGAGGCTGCAAATAAGTTTTTCTTTTATATTCGCCCTCGCCGCTTCGGCAAGAGCCTTACCCTTTCTATGCTCCAGAATTACTATGATGTGAACCTGAAGGATAAGTTTGAACAACTCTTTGGTGACCTTTATATAGGTAAGAATCCAACCCCAGAGCGTAATTCCTATTTGGTGCTGAAACTGGATTTCTCTGTGGTAGCAGCTGGTATCGATGATTATAAGGATGGCTTGGATGCTACCTGTAATATCAGATACAACATTTTTTGTGATGTTTATGAGCAGTATCTTCCTAAAGATATCAAGGATAAGATGAACAAGCAAGAGGGATGCATCAATCAGTTGCTGTATATTTGCGAAGTATGTGATAAAGTTGGTCAGCAAATCTATCTCTTCATAGATGAATACGATCATTTTACCAATAAGATTCTTGCAGAGCCGCAATATATGACCAGTTATCGCAAGCAGACGCATGGCGAAGGCTATCTGCGTCTCTTCTTCGATGCGGTAAAGGCGGCAACAAGTACATCCTTGAAGCGTGTTTTCGTGACGGGTGTCAGTTCTGTGACGATGGATGATTTGACCAGTGGTTTCAACATCGGCACCAACTACTCTTTGAGCGCCGAGTTTAACGAGATGACGGGTTTTACGGAGGAAGAAGTACGGGAGATGTTGACTTATTATTCTTCGGTTTGTCCTTTCCGTCATTCCGTGGATGAACTTATCCAGGTGATGAAGCCATGGTATGATAACTATTGCTTTGCTATCAATAGATATGGTCAGGTAACGATGTATAACTCAGTGATGGTGCTGTATTTCATCGACCAGTATATTCACAATAATTGTGATATTCCTTGTGATATGATAGAGGATAACATCCGTGTAGATTATAACAAGCTTCGCATGCTCATTCGCCACGACAAGGAGTTTGCCCATGATGCCAGCATCATCCAGCATCTGGTTACGGATGGATTTGTTACGGGAAACTTGAAAAGGGGATTTCCTGCCGAGAGCATCAACGACCCGGACAATTTCGTCAGCTTGCTCTTCTACTTTGGCATGTTGACCATTGATGGAACCTATCGTGGCAAGACCAGGTTTGTGATTCCTAACGAGGTGGTAAGAGAGCAGATTTATGCTTATTTGCTGAGTACCTATAAGGAGAACGAACTGGCTTATGATACCTATCAGAAGAGTGATTTGGAGAGTGGCTTTGCTTATGATGGTGATTATAAATCCTATTTCGGTTTTATAGCTGATGCCATCAAGCGCTTTTCTTCGCAGCGTGACCGACAGAAGGGTGAGTCGTATGTGCATGGCTTTACTTTGGCAATGACTTGTCAGAATATGTTCTATCGTCCAATCTCAGAACTGGATAACCAGGCTGGTTATGCCGACATTTTCCTGCGTCCGCTCTTGGAGAATTATCCGGATATGGAGCATTCATACATTGTGGAGTTGAAATATTGCAAGTCGGATGCCACCGATGAGCAGGTAGCGAAGCTGAGAGAGGCAGCCATCGCTCAGGTCAACCGCTATGCAGATAGTGATGTGGTGAAGACAGAGGTAAAGACCACCCGTCTTCACAAGATTGTTGTGATATTCAGAAGCGTGGATATGGTAGTGTGTGAGGAGATAGAATAATCTTACTGAGATAAAATGGTATATGAATTATGCAAATTGCATTATGTAATTTGCATAATTCAAAATAAATAATTACCTTTGCAGTCGAAAGTAACATTCTAAAATGGTGAGCAATATGGAGAATCCTTTTATCATAACGGGTTATATCAAGCCCGAATATTTCTGCGACAGAGAAAAGGAAGCGGAAAGAATCATCAGTAAGGTAACTAGTGGTGAGAATATGGTGGTAATGGCTGCAAGACGAGTAGGCAAGAGTAAACTGATAGACTTTTGCATGGACTCTCCTGCCATCAAAGACCATTTTATCTGTATTTCCATCGATATCCTCCGAACTTCCAGCATCCATGAATTTGCCTTCGAGTTGGGAAAGGCCGTATTTGATTTGGCTGCCCGTCGTGGAACCAAGATGTTGAGAATGGTGGTTAACACCCTGAAGTCTATCAATGGCTGCTTCGGTTACGATCCGATTTCCAATACCCCAACGTTTAATCTTTCGTTGGGTGATATTTCTAATCCACTCTATACTTTGGATGAGATATTTGCCTGTTTAGAGCAGGCTGATAAGAAATGCATCGTTGCCATCGATGAATTCCAGCAGATTGGTTATTATCCGGAGAAGAATATGGAGGCCATTCTCAGAACTTATATTCAGAAGTGTAGCAATGCCAATTTCATCTTCTCGGGCAGCGAGCGTCATCTAATCTCCAAGATGTTTTCCGAGAAAGCGCATCCTTTTTACAATAGTGCTGATATGATGAACCTGGAGGTGATTCCGCTTGATAAATACAAGGAGTTTGCCATCCGCTTGTTTGGTAAGTTTGATAAGAAGATTAAGGAGGAGGCTATAGAGCATGTGTATCAGGCTTTTGGTGGCAATACCTATTATATGCAGAAGGTGATGCATGAGGCTTTCAGCCAAACAGCGCCACAGGCAGAGGCTGATCGTGAGATGGTAGAGGGCATCATCCATGCTTTGGTATTGGATAATGACCATAAGTTTAGCGAGATTCTTTCCCGTCTCACTCTTCCGCAGAAGGAACTGCTGTATGCTGTTGCTAAGGAGGGAATGGCTAGTCAGATTACTTCTTCTGGCTTTGTAAAGAAGCATAGTCTCCGCTCGGCAAGTAGTGTGCAGAGTGCTGTGAAGAAACTGCTGGAATATCATCTGATTTCTACTTCTCAGAATACGTATTATATTGATGATCAGCTTATGAATTTATGGTTGAAGGAGTAATTGGAATATTTTTTTGAAGTGAAATCGAGATTGGACAATAAAGCCTTTCAGTATTTCTGATGCTGAAAGGCTTTTTTGTGTCTTAAAGTGAAGAAAGTTGTTCTTTTCTTTGGCATTTCCAATTCTTTTCGTTAATTTTGTAGCGTCATTTCCGAGATGGCTGGCAAAGGGATGCTGGCTGATAAGTCTGGGGATTGGCTTTATCTTTTAGAATTAGACGTTTACTACGTTTTGCTTCTGATAAACAGAAAACTTCGGAAACTTTCATGTTATAACATTCAGAGGAAAATGGCAGTGGACGCCTACTATAACGTGTATATATACACGGCACAAGTGCGCCCTTTCGTATAGGAAGGGTGTGCCTTGTGCTACATACATATATGCAATGTTGGCGTAGGTGATGTCCTCTTGCTCCTGTCCTTGATGTTATGGGGTCCGAAGCCCTTCTGTTTACGGGGACATTAAAAGGAGTAATGACACCCCTGCGCCAATTCTTTTAGATAAATTTGTGCCGACTTAGAAAGCAACAACTAACTTGTAACTTGTTGGTACAAAGACTAATGTAATCGGATTATATTTATCTGCTTTTGGGGGTGAGCAAAGGGATGTAACGTTGTTATTCTTATGAACAAATACGAACTCGCAAAGAAGATAAATGAATTGGAGGGTCTTACGAATGATGAGAAATCGGAGTTAATCAAACTACTTCGTTCACAGAAGAAATATGGTTTGGTTTGGGAAGACAAGCCTGAAGATGCTGAGCAAAGAATGGTCAACGAGCAGCCTGTGCTTGTTGAAGTGCCTGAACGTGCCATCCTCAGCGATGACGCTGAGGCGCCAAACCATATTCTTATTGAAGGCGATAACCTCGAAACCTTTACTGCTCTTAGCTATACCCATGCAGGGAAGATTGATGTCATTTATATCGATCCTCCTTACAATACAGGTAATAAGGATTTTATTTATAACGATTCTTTTGTTGATAAGGAAGACGGCTACCGCCATTCCAAATGGTTGACGTTCATGGATAAGCGCTTAAAAATAGCCAAGAATTTGCTTTCAGATAAAGGCGTGATATTTATCTCTATCGACGATAATGAGCAAGCACCTTTAAAGATGCTTTGTGATGAAGTCTTTGGAAATATAAACTTATGTGGTCAATTAATATGGAGGAAGAAAAGTGGTGGAGGTCAAACTGATATTTATTTTGTAACGGAACATGAGTATATATTGGTTTATCAGAAAAGTGCAGCTTTTAAATGGATAGATCCTGTAGAGATACAATCTTTGGACGAATTCAAAAATGAAGATGAACGTGGAAAATATAATTTGGTTAAGTTAGAAAAATGGGGAAGCTCTGCCCATAAAGAAGATAGACCAAGTATGTATTTTCCAATAAAGGATGAGCAAGGAAATGATTATTTTCCAATAGCTCCTGATGGAAAGCCAGGACGTTGGCGTATAGGATTACAAAGAATGGAAAATGTTTTAAATAATAACTTAATAGAATGGAGAAAAGGCAAACCATATGAGAAAGTATACTTTGATATAAATGCTCAAAAAGTTAAGGTAAAGAAGAGTCGAAGTATATTGTATGATGTAGCAGAAAATGCTGATGGAAGCTACTTGTTAACTTCTCTGTTTGGTAAAAAAGATATATTTACTAATCCGAAGCCTGTTGAATTGATAACTAATGTAATAAGGCATCATGGGAATAAAAGTGGAATTATTTTAGACTTCTTTGCAGGTTCCGGCACAACCCTCCATGCCACTATGCAATTGAATGCCGAAGATGGCGGGCATCGCCAATGTATCTTGGTTACCAATAATGAGAATGGCATTTGTGAGAATGTAACTTACGAGCGAAACCGCAAAGTTATCCAAGGTTATACCACTCCGAAGGGAGAGGAGGTTCCTGGATTAAAGGCCAATAATCTTCGTTATTACAAAACTCATCTCCTTCCTCGTGAGCAAACCATCAGGAACAAGAGAGCCTTGGTGGCTGCATCTACCGATTTGCTTTGCATCAAGAATGATGTCTATGCAGAGCAGGAGCGATTTGCTGGCAAAAAGTTGAAACCTTCTTGTGCACGCTATTTCGACAATGGTAAAACTAAGATGTTGGTTATTTATAATGAGTTAACGGTGAATGCCTTTGCTGAGACCATCTATCATATGGAGGTTGACGGAAAGATACTCATCTATGTATTCTCCAATACCCGTTATGCTTATGATGATAACTTTGAGGATGTGCTTGATAAGGTTGAACTGTGTGCTTTGCCTGCTGCTATCTACGATGCATACAGAAATATCTTACCAAAGCAGGAAATGAAGTTTGAAGATCCAATGACTGAGAGCGAGAATGACACCGATAACGAAGTTACATCAGATGATTCTTCTAATCAGATGGTATCATCGGAACACGATACTCAGTTGTCTTTTGATTTTAAATAGAGAAGAAGGAGGCATGAAATTATGATACAAGAAAAGAAATATCAGATAGAGGCAGTTGAGGCTTTAGTTAAGAAAACCATCAAACTGTTGGAGGCACCAGGAGATAGAAAGAATCTAGTGTTCAAGGCTCCTACTGGCTCAGGCAAGACCGTGATGGCTAGCAAGATGTTGGATGACCTTACTTCGCAACTGGCAGAAGAGGGTAAGGAGGTGGCTGTTATTTGGATTGCTCCGAATAAATTACATCAGCAGAGTTATATGAGTATGAAGAACTTTTTCTCAGAAACTCATGTTTTGACTCCTGTGATGTATGATGAGTTAGATCATTCTGTGGATGGTTACATCAAATCGGGTGAGGTGTTCTTTGTTAATTGGGAAAGTATCAATAAGGATCGAAATATTCTGGTGCGAGATACCGAGAACTCTTCATCTATTTATGATATAGTTCAGCGAACCAAAGAAGATCATCATTTGCCTCTTATAGTAGTTGTCGATGAAGAGCATATGTTTGGTAGTCGTAATGCCAAGCAATCGGAAAAGGTGTTGAAGAATCTCAATCCGAAGGTCGAGATTCGTATTTCAGCAACACCTTTGCCTTCTTCGTTGAGTTCTGCCGATGATATATATAATGTTCCTCGTGAAGAAGTTATCAAGGAGGAAATGATTAAGGACGGCATTACTATTAACGCCAATGTGAAAGAGGGCGACGAAATGGTGGGTGAGAATGCTTATCTGCTGGATTTAGCTTTAGCCAAACGGAAGGAACTCAAAGAGGCATACGAGAAAGAAGGAGTTAGAATCAATCCGTTGTTGCTTATTCAGTTGCCGAATGATAACTCTGAAACCTTGAATGAAGGAGAACGTGCTATTGTAGATATGGTAAAGAATAGACTGGAAACAGAATACGACATCACAACGGATAATGCCAAGTTGGCAATATGGCTATCCACGGAAAAGAAGAAACTTGAGGGATTAGAAAGAAATTATAATCTGACCGAGGTTTTACTTTTTAAGCAAGCTATCGCCTTAGGATGGGACTGTCCTCGTGCTGCTGTTCTCCTGATTTTCCGAGACATTAAAAGCACGGAGTTTGGTACACAAACGGTAGGACGAATTATGAGAATGCCTGAGCAACATTATTATACGGATGGTATCTTGAATCATGGTTGGGTATATACCAATTTGAGTCGTGACCGCATAGAGATAGTTGCTGATGACATGAGTTATATCACCAAAGCATTGTTGTCTTATCGTCGTGAACATCTGAACAATGTGGCTTTGACTTCTACTTATAGTCAGTATCTCAGTGCCGACCGCAATCGATTAGGTCCTGATTTTTATCCTTTGTTGGTGGAGACGTTCAATAATGCTTGGTTTAAACAACCTATCCAGTTGAGCTTCTTTGATTCTGATCCATTTGCTGATGATGATAATGAAGATAAAGCTGGTTCTGATAATGGTGGCTGTATAATAGATGTTGATAAAAACAGGAAGCAAGCTGAGCGTATCGACAGTATCTGTTTTGACAAACATACTATTAAGGTGAATATACTCCGTGATGTTGAGATTACTGGTGAAATGGGAACTACTATGGTTGATGAAAACAAGCGTATTTCTTTCACCAGGAATCAGTATGAGTTGAGTGTGGCATTAGATAAATTCTATAAAGATTTGCTGGCTGGTTATGAAAAGGGAGCCGTCAAAGTTCTTCGTGGTAACATGGATGAATTGATGGGCGAATACTTAGGCATCTTCGAAACAGATGTGCCTAGTATAATCTTGTATAACAGAAACAAAGGCAAGTTTGCTGCCATCATCAGTCGTGCAGTTGCCAAATATACCAAGATTATCAGCGAGCGCAAAAAGAAACGCAAGGAACGTTCTTTTAAGCAATATACTTGGAATGTGCCAGAGATACGAGAGTATAATGAAACCACTTATACCGAGAATGATGCAAGAAAGAATCATGCCATGCTGCCATATATGCAGTTCAATGATGATTCGTTCCAGGAGCGTGATTTCGAGGCGTTCTTGGAAGAATACGCTGATTGCATTGATTGGTGGTATAAGAATGGTGATGAGGGAAGACAGCATTATGCGATTCCTTATACCAAAAAGACGGGCGAGAAATCTCTCTTTTATGTTGATTATGTGATTCGTATGAAGAATGGTCAAATTTTTCTTTTTGATACAAAGGGAGTTGGAAGTGATGAGAATGGTCAAGAAAAGCATAATGCCCTTATCGACTATATGGCGAGTGAAGAGAACAAGGACAAGCATCTGAAAGGTGGTATTATTATACATCAGCAATCGGATGATAACTGGTATTATTCTTCGTTACCAATAGAGAATACAACAGATATAACAGGTTGGGATGCTTTCTTCCCAGATAAATATAAATAAGGCATAAATGCTACATATATAATAAGGTGTAATAACGATGGCAAAGGGACTAGATGGTAAATTCTTTGTCGGCGAACCCCGATCAGCCCATCAATATGGTGTGCCTTGTTGCCACTGATTTACACCAAACTTTAATGGCGTTGCCCCTGATTTGCAACAAACTTTAACGCTGTTGCCGCTGATTTGCGACAAAAAAGTAGTATCTTTGCCCCTGATTTGAAACAAATGCGTATGTTTAGACGAAATATCATCAGTAAACTGGAGGCTTGGAAGCAAGACAAAAAGCATAAGCCCCTTATCCTGAGAGGAGCTCGACAGGTTGGTAAGACAACTGTGGTCAATGAGTTTGGCTCTCAGTTTGATAATTATCTATATTTCAATCTGGAAAGAAATGAGAATGCCAAGTTGTTCGAGATGGAGATTCCTTTAGACGACCTGGTGAATATGCTGTATGCCAGTGTCGGTAAGGTTAAGAAAGAAGGAACTACCCTTGTTTTCATCGACGAGATTCAGAATTCTCCTAAAACCATAGCACTTCTTAGGTATTTCTATGAACAGAGACCTGATTTGTATGTTATTGCAGCTGGCAGTCTGTTGGAGAATCTGGTGGATGTTAAAGTCAGTTTCCCTGTGGGAAGAGTACAGTATCTGGCTTTGCGACCTTGTTCGTTTTCTGAGTTCCTGGGGGCTATCGGCAAGTATAATCTGCTTGCCGTACTCTCGCAGAAGGCAGAATATACGGTTGCCTTCCATGAACAGTTGATGCATCTTTTCAATCAATATACTATTGTGGGAGGGATGCCTGAAGCAGTGCAGCAGTATGCTGAAACCCAAGATGTCATTGGTATCGAAGATGTTTATGAAACTCTGGTGCAAGCCTATAAGGATGATTCTGAAAAATACGTCAGAGGCAATAAGCTGACGGATGTGGTGAGATTTATCCTCTCTTATGGTTGGGCTTTTTCGGGTGAGACCATTACGTTAGGTAACTTTGCCAATTCTGGCTATAAGTCAAGAGAGGTGGGCGAGGCATTTAGATTGCTGGAGAAGGCAATGCTTCTGGAGCTGGTTTACCCAGTGTCTTCTACCCAGTTGCCGATTATTCCTGAGACCAAACGAATGCCAAAACTCATCTGGTTTGATACGGGATTGGTGAACTATCAGGCGGGAATCAGAAAGGAAATCATTGGCTCTACCGATATGGTGGACAGTTGGCGTGGGCATATTGCAGAACAAATAACGGCTCAGGAGTTATTGGCTTTGGAAGATAGGGTGGGACAGCATCGCTCGTTTTGGGCAAAGCCGAATAACGGTGCAGAGGTTGATTTCATTTTTACTCATAACTCCAAGCTTTATCCGATAGAGGTAAAGAGTGGAACCAATGCCCATCTCCGTTCTCTCCAAGTATTTATGGATAGTTCGGAAGTTAATATAGCCATCCGTATCTGGTCAAAGCCTTATTCTATAGATAAGGTCAAGACCATTCATGGCAAGGAGTTTACGTTGATTAATCTTCCGTTTTATCTGATAGGTAATTTGCGGAACGTATTGGATGCTGTAGTAGAAGAATGAGTGATAGATACAAAAACAAAAGAATTCAGCAAATTAGCATCTTGGCTATTTGCTGAATTCTCAATTCATATTCTATTTTTCCTTTTATTCTTTACTTGAAGCTGAGCTTGCCTTCGGCAATCTTCTTGGCTTCTTCTGGCTTGTTGGTGGTTATGAAGTCAACGCCGGAATCTACGCATTTCTGAATCTCCTTCATCTGGTCGATGGTCCATACATTCACCTTCATGCCCAGGTCGTGACTCTCTTTAATCCAGTTCGGATTTTTGAGGAGGGCACCACCATAGTAGTCGATGCCGGCAAAGCCTTTCTGTTTGATGACTTTGGGAGCCACGTCGCTGCCCAGATAGTAAACCCGGGCTTGTGGGTTCAGCTTTACGAGTTCCTCGCAGGCATGCATGCTGAAGGAGATGTAATCCACCTGCTTCTCCATGCCGGTTGCCTTTACCAAATCAAGGCAAGCCTTTACGCATCTGTCTTCACGCTCAGGAGTCTGATGGGCCTTGATTTCCAGAATCAGCTGCATGGGAGCAAGCTTCTTGCCTGCCTCCAGATAACTCTTCAGCGTGGCGATAGGCTCACCGTTGGCAAGTTTCAGATTCTTGATGTCGGCATACTTGGCGTTCTCGATGATTATGCCATGGATGTCGTCGTCATGGTTTACCACCACGGTGCCGTCTGTGGTGATGTGTACGTCAAACTCGCTTCCCCAAACATCAGCCTTCTTGGCATTCTGCATGGCAGCGATGGAGTTCTGGGCTGCACCCTGACTGTTCCAATGGCCACGATGGGCTATCACCTTTACTTGAGCCATGGCGGAAGATGCCAAAAGCATCATTCCGCACAATATCATACTAGTCTTCTTCATATTCTTCTTTAAAAAACTTCTAATAACGTCTGAAAACGTCTGAGATAACTTCTAAAAATCTGTTTAAAATCTGTATCTTATACCCAACTGGCACTGGTAAGGATTACCATTGCCACCAGCTACGCCGGCGTTGGTATTTACGGCATACTTATACTGCTTCTTCTCCTGGTCGAAACCTGTGATGTAATAGAGAGGAACGTTAGAGAGGTTCTTGCCTACACCCCAGTCTTTGTTGAGAAGGTTGGCCACATTGAATACATCCAGTGAAACTTCCAGGGCATGGGTCTTGTAAAGCTTGAATGCCTTCTCCAAGTGAAGGTCGAAGGTGCCGTAGAAACCATTTACGCCGCCATTGCGCTCAGCCATCTTGCCATAGTTGCTCTGCAAATACTCCTTGAACTTCTTCTCCACCTTAGGGTTAGCCATCAGGGTTTCGAAGCCCTTGCGGATGCCTGCATCGGTGTTAGGGTCGTTAGGGTCGAAGATATAGGCGAGGTCGTTGGTTGCCACGAAGTCACCATTCACGTTGCCACCTACGATGGTAGAGTAGCGGGTGCCGCCGATGCCAGAGAAGCGGATACCTGCCTGGATGCCCCAGAAGGTTGGTGCTGTTCCGTAAACCACCAGCTTGTGGCGGAACTGACCGTTACCATAGCTCAGCTGACTCATGTCGCGTGGGTCATCCTTCACCATCTTTACCAGTGTTGAGGTGTTTGCCACGTCGCCATTATAGGTGTTGTTGTCCTTTACGCTGTTCCATGTATAGCTGAATGAGAGGAATCCATCCTTGAAGTATCTCCAGCTACCGTCGATGACGAAGGCAAACTGGTTTACCTTTCCGATGGTGTTAAGCTCCAGTACACGACCTATCTCCTTGGTCTTTCTGCCTTCCAGCCAGTTGGTGTTGCCCTTGGCATCGATGGTGTTGGCAGGCACATAGACGCCACGTCCACCTTCGTTTTCCAATCTGAAGTAAGGCTCATCCACCATGTTCTTGTCGATATAGAGATAGTTGTGGCGAGCCAGAGTCATGTATCCTGCTACGCCCATCTTGAATCGGTCGCTGAAGTAGTGGGTATACGATAGGTTTGCCTTGTAGATGGTTGGCACCTTGGAGCCCTCCTTGTTGCAGTTGATGGTGACGAGCTTCTCTACATTTGGATTCTTCAGCAGATCAGCACCCGGAGTTGTGGCTGGGTTCTGACGATAGCTTGGGAAGTTAGGAGTAGGGATGAGGCTCGCATCCTGGGTATCGATGGTTACGATGCGGCTTCCGTCGAACACCTGACTGTTTACCGTGGCGTAGTTGTTGATGTCTGATGCAAAGATACCGCCACCAAGCTTCAGAATATCGGTATGCTTGTTGTTGATATCCCACTGCAACTGTAATCTTGGCTGTACCAGGAAGAGACCGATGCCCTTGTCGGTTCTTACACCGAGAAGACGGTCGGCTGGCTCGTAGTAGTTGCCGTGGTCAAGATAGGAAGCGTTGTCGATGCGTACGCCGGCTGTGAGGTCGAAGCCCTCGAAGAGCTGGGTGTGCAACTGACCGTAGATACCTGCGTTTACGATGCGCTGGGTTACCTTCTGGTTCTTTTCGCCTTCTACCATATATACGTCGCGGGCATATCGGTAAGGGGTCATGTTGTTGAAACTGTCGAGTCCCTTGAAGTAGAAACGTCCGTTGGTTTCGCTGCCATAGAGTGAGGAGAGGTGAGAATACATCACGTCCAAGCCCAGGGTATAGTTGATCTTGCCTGCATTGATGAGCAGGTTATCTACAAACTGATATACGTTGTCGTGGAAATTCTCTGGGGTGAATCGCTGTCCGCCTATCTGGATGTTGGTCATCAAGGTCTTTCCATCTACTTCCGATGCTACGTTCTGCACGATGGCACGTGGGATGGTGCCGTTAGGCAGGAGACTGTTTGCCTTGGTCTCTTCCATCGAATACATCCATTGCACTTTCGCCTCGTTGGTAATCTTTGGTCCGAATACGCTGCGGAGAGATGCCATCAAGCTGTTGTCTGCGGTGTTGCAGTCGGAGTAAGACTCCAGGAAGTTGATGGTGGTATTGTCACCTTGGCTATATGGCTGCTTGTTGATGTTCAGGTTGTTGCGAACACTGAGCAGATTGGTTGGGTTGATCTGCCAGTCGATGCGTGCGAACACGGAGTTGGTGTTTGATTTCTTGTCAAACGAACCGTACTCCGGCTGGTTAGGCAGCCCGTATTTATCTTTTGCTATCTGGGTGAAGGCATCAAGTGTAGCTTGCGACAGATTGTATCTGCTTTCATCCGATGCTCCATGAATGTCGGCGATGCGCAATGGCTTGGTGTCCTGCTGATGATCCCATGCCACGAAGAAATGCAGGCGGTCTTTGATGATAGGTCCACCCAGCGAGAAACCATACTGATAGGTGGAGAAATCAGAGGTACGCTTGTTGCCGAGGATGTCGTACTGGCTGGCGAGCCAGTCGGTGCGGAGATAGGAGAATGCCGAACCCTTGAGGGTGTTGGTACCCGATTGGGTTACGGCGTTAATGAGTCCGCCACCTGCACGGCCATAGGTTACATCATAGGCATTGGTTACCACCTTAAACTCTCTCACGGCCTCCATGGTCATGGCGTAAGGACTGCCTTTTCTGGTATTGGCAGCACCGCCGGAGATAGGGTTCTTGGATGACATGCCATCGATATTGAAACCGGTGGAAGAGGCAAGCTGACCGCTGAGGTTCATGCCGTTGCTCAGCGGAGAGAGGTCGATGAGCGAAGTGAAGTTACGTCCGTTTACAGGCAGTTTCTTGATGTCCTGCGCTGTAACGCTGGTTGATGCTCCCTCGTTATCCACGTTCTTCTTCAGAGAGTTTGCCACCACTTCAATCTCTTTCAATTCCTGGCTCTGGTCGCTCATGGTGAAGTCAACACGCAGCATATCGCCCTGGTTGAGCGAATAGCCTGTGCGCTTCTGGTCACCATAACCGATGTATTTGGCGGTGATGGTGTAAGGCGAACCGAGTGGAATTTCTCGGATGGTATAGTTTCCGTTGGCATCAGTGGCAGCGGAAACGGTGAAACCTGTAGACTCGTTCTTTACGGTTACCAAGGCACCGATTACAGGTTCTTTGGTGTTATCCACAATCTTTCCAGTAACGGTGGCACGGGTGTTCTGTGCAAAGAGGCACGTGGTGCTACCAGCCGCCAACAGCGCTGCTGTGGCGACAAATCGAATTGAATTCATAAAATACAATCTTTGGTTTATAAAAGTTTATCGTGATTCTGCCGAATATCATAGAATTCTTCTATTCCTATTTCCTAAAAGAATTCTTCTGCTATTTCCTGAATACGTTTTTTACTTTCTCATAGCTGTGAGTGTACTCTCCACGTCGTTGAGCATTTTTGCAGTACTCTTGCGGCTAGCCTTGAGCATCTGCTGTTCCGACTGTGGGTTGATGGATGTGAAGTAATTGCTACCCTGTGCCAATTTCTTCTTGTTGCCATCATAGAGTGAATAGTTCACGTAGTGGAAGATGGTCTTGAAAGGCTCTTCCTGATACTTGAGATAGTGATTGTCGAGGAGGAGGAGATAATCGGCTCCTGCCTGGTCGAGCATGCCACGGAGTTGGGTGGCATTGACGAATGTAAGGTCAGATGACTGGTTCTCGCCTTCGCCTGTGGTCTTGATATCCTCCAGAATGTCGTGGTAGGTGCCCTGAATGGCATTACCGTCTACATAGGTGAAGTTTGCCTTTGATTTCTGGGCAAGTTGTGCGAGGTTGTCTTCTATCACCTTATTATATATGTAGCATACGCTGTCTGGGTTGATCTGCGTATCCTCTGCCAGCATATCAGTAACGAAATAGTTTGATTTCACGTTGTCTTGAGCGCCAATCACGAGTATGCGATGGGCTTTTACTGCGTTGCTGGTGGCATTGCTTTCCAATTCTGGTGTGCCAGCCATCATGTTGCTGCTAACGAGCATGGTCATCATCAGCAAACTACCTTTTGTAAATGTTTTCTTTCTCATTCTTCTTCTTCTTTTCTATGATAATCTTTTCTGGTTGCAAAGGTAGGGGTATTAGATTACAGGAGAAATGCAATGGTGATACAATGCTTTGAATAAATTGTTTCAAAAAAATGAAGGTGGAACATCGGGTTCGATGCTCCACCTTTTATATAGTATGCTCGGCATGAGCATTGTCTAATGGGTGCAAGTCCCTAGTAAGCCCTAA
>OIWQ01002722.1_pt1 | contig 17283 bp, 9 predicted proteins | sample 1587571 | NCBI WGS metagenome assembly OIWQ01 (sample SAMEA3888910, study PRJEB22519) | human gut metagenome | biome: human gut; feature: human-associated habitat; material: faeces | place: Denmark | collected 2010 | reverse complement strand
GCTTATATTTGTCGTCCGTTCGTCACCAACTAATATTCAATTAAACAACAATATTACTTCTTATCAGTTTCCTCCAACTCTATTTCCTCAAGTTCGATTTCCTCTGATTCTTCATCTAATATATCTGTATCTGAAGAATCATCTGTATATTCTTCATTCTGTTTATTATAGCTGTCATTGTTTTCGGTACTTTCTTCAATCTCAGCATCTTCTGATACTTCTATATCTTCATCATGTTCCTGTGAATCAGCTTCATCATTATCGCTGTCATCACCATCATCTTTTTTTATAAGAAGCTCATCATATTCATCTGAATCATCATACTCATCCATGGCTTTTACAAATGCTTTCTTACTTACAGAAAGTTTACGTGAAAGTACTATAACTGCTACAATAAGAGCTGCTATTATAAGTACAAGTACAACTAATAATGCTAATATTATATAGCTTGTGCCTTTTAAGGCGTTTACTACTCCTTTAGCAGAAGTTTCCTTATCCTGCGCATTTATCAATGTTGGTTCATCTGATGAATTATATCCGGCATAGCCCTGTATCGTACCATCGTTGATGTTATACCTGAACCATCCTGTATCACCAGTTGAGCTTACGCCATAAAACAATGCATAATTACCAGTTTTATCAAGAAGTACATCTACTTCCCTGTTATTGATGTTTATTCTTCCCGCTTCATAACCATCAGGAAGCTCCATAGATGACTCATCTATAGGAAGAATACAATATGACAGCTCTGGCTGATATACTTCTATGTATTTTGAAAAAGTCTTCTTTACTGAATCATATACATAAAACCCACTTTCACCTGTTCCATCCGTGCTCTCAAGATAAGCTAACATAACTCTTGTGTTCGTTCCCATGCCTACAGCTATCTTAATGCCATTATAATCGGTTTCTGACTGGACATAACCTGATGGCAGTGGATGCTCATCAAAAGAAGATATTACCTTATATTCATTCCCATCAATACTTACTGCAGGTTCCTGGATAATACTGTTGTTATCTCCATCTGTTGTTCCACCCTGATTAGTTCCATCAGTTTCTTCTGCTTCTTTACTTGCCTGCTCAGGTGTTATTACATTATCACTTTTAGTTGTTTTGATAGTATATACTTTTTTGCTTCCATTTTCGGCTGTTACTGTAATAGTAGTTGTATTAAGTCCCGGATCCATACGTGTACCAGATACTTTGACTGTAGCCTTTGAATCATTTGGTACAGCACTTACCGTAAGTCTGTCACAATCACTTCCAACTGATGTTGTATATGTCGTAACATTAGATGAAAATGCTGGTGAAAGCACACCTGGACTTATCTCAAGTGAACTTAATGTGTTATCTGTTGAATAACTTGCAGGTGCTATTCCTGTTATTGAGCCCGATGACCTGGATATTGATGCATTATCGTAGTCCATGCTTATAACCTTGGAATCACCTATAACACTAAGACTTGAAGTTCCAGCAGCCTTTATCCTGAAGCTGATAGATGAAGACTGGCTGCTTGATGCATTACTGTCAAGGAAGTTACAGGTTACTGTTCCTGTGTTGCTTCCGCTTACTGGTTCCAGTACTGATGTATCATATGATACATATATTGTAGCAGCACCTATCTCAAAGCTTGCATCTATTGAAACCGTTACAGATACTGTTTCTCCCACTGTTCCACTTGCTGAACCTATTGAAACTCTTGCTGTTCCTGCCGCTTTAGCACTTGTAACATTAAAAAATGGTACACATAATAATAATGTCATAAGGACAGCCGCTATTTTTCTTATATTTTTCATATCATTTTACCTTTAATACCTAAACTAATCCTGCTGAATAAAACTTACTCCAAGTATGTGTCTCTTAATAGCGACAAAATCCATAAGATCTATACTTCCATCATGAATTATATCTGCTGCCTCAAAATGCACACCCTCTGGCTGTGATACATTAAGTATAGCTCTCTTGATAGCTACAAAATCTACAAGATCTATAACACCATCACCATTCACATCACCATATATAACAATATCGTACTGTGCATACACACTTCCATCTTTTCTATATATAGTAAGCTTATCACCTGTAGCTACTGTATCATCTGACGAACATTCTCTGTTATCACTGTTAAGAAGTTTTCCATAACAGCCATTGGTATATGTTATGCCATCAAGTATACTCTGCACACTACTTCCAACACCTATTCTAGTAACTATCTTCTTGTCATTATCTATCAGAAGTCCTGTCTTAAACCCATCGCTTTCAGTGTTTCCACTATTGCCTCCATTGTCCGGAGCTGGTTTTACTGGCTCTGGTGATGGCTCTGGATTAACAGCCTCTTTTCTTACCACATTGATAGTATAAGTCCTTGTTCCTCCATCTTCTGCAGTAACCACTATGTTAATAGTGTTATTTCCTACAGATAATCTGTGGCTTCCTCTTCCGCTTACACTTGCATTAGTATCTGCTGCCGATGCTGATACATCTATGCTTTTAACTTCATTTTCAACTATAAGACTATAATCTGTAGTATCTGATGAAAATGTAGGTGTAAGTGAATAACCATCAACTGACAAGCCTCTTAACCAGTTATTAGAGCTCTGGTTGCCATCAGGAATAATACATCTTGATGAAGGCATATTATCATATACTGGTATACTGAACTTAAATGTTGTGTTGTTAAGTGTACTTGTACTATATGCTTTCTTTGCTCTTGTGGCTTCTGAACGTGGTGCTAAGACATTTGTCATATACTGATGTGAAAAATTCTTTATATCAAATTTTTCATAATATATCGTATCCTGTCCTCTGTTTATATACCACTTTCCAAGATTAATAGCACCACCTACAACAGCCTTATATCTTGTATTCCATGGGCGCATATTAAAGTCATCTGTCTGCATGGCATATCTAAGGCCATTCTGTACTGCGCTAAGACCACCACTGGCATAGGCATTCTGACTGTAATAGTTATAATAACCTCTGTAACCACTTACATTACCTGATATCTGGTTACCAATACCATTAGCACCCTGCTCCTGTATAATTCTTGTTGCAAGATGGTAAGGACTCACCTTTGACACCTCTCCTGCATACATAAGCAGTGTTGCATAGTCATATCCATCAAGATCATGTCCTGAATCTTCCATAAATGTACCACTTATTATGTTACGCACACCATCTGTATTATGTACAGATGAATCATATGAAAGACTTTCAAACATGAATATATATGTATCATCAAGGAAATTACGAGGATCAAGGGCATATTTTACAAGACCTTCAGATGCCTGTACCCAGCCACCACTGTCAAGTATCGTATACTCACCTGTTTCCCAGTCATAACATCCTTCTGCTGTAGACTTCCATGATGAATCAGCAGAGCTGTATATAAGGCTTCTTCCTATAACATTCTGTGCATTAACCATGGTATTCCAGTCTCTGCCGTTATGATCTGCCACAAAAACCCATAATGGATACTTCTCATGCAGCTGTCTTAAGCTTTCTTTATATGATTCTGGAAAATCCTGTGCTGTAAGATAATCCTCAAAATTATTATCTGGCTTATAATCCGACTTTTTATCTTTAGTTGTATACTGTGAGGTTATATAGCCTCTTGTATATTCACCATCAAGATAAAATCCAATATTATACCAGCTATATGTCGCACTTGTACTTACTTCCTCATATATATCGAACTTAAAGCCACCATTAACCTTCGTTATAATGCTTCCATTAACCGGAGCAGTTCTTATCCTTAAATCCGTAACATCATAGTTAACATAGCCTGTCGCTATAATGTCATCATCCGCTTTAGCCTTTATGGCACCTGTGTATCCAAACTGAGTACATATAATTATGACCATCATAAGTACAACAGCTGTTATCTTTTTTGCAACATTCCTGTAGTTTTTTTCCATCTAATCACCCGGTTCCTTATTTTCAGCCATGTTTCATTCTAATTTCTTCCAAACTCTGACAGCTTAAGACCTTCGTTACGTTCAAGTACCATATTGACAGACCAGCTGTTAGCAAAGACAAGCAATGGATTGCCTTTAAGGTCTTTAATCTTCTTCATATCCGATGTACCTACTATTCTGTTTACATCCACCTCCTGTGGATTCTCTATCCAGCGGATATGCTCATATGGCAGTGTCTCAAGCTTTATATCTACATTATACTCATTTTTAAGACGATATTCCAGCACTTCAAACTGAAGAACACCAACAACACCTACAATTATCTCTTCCATTCCAGTATTATATTCCTGGAATATCTGGATAGCACCTTCCTGTGCTATCTGGCTGATACCCTTTATGAACTGCTTACGCTTCATAGTATCTATCTGTCTTACTCTTGCAAAATGCTCTGGTGCAAATGTAGGAATGCCATCAAACATAAACTTCTTATTAGATGAACATATTGTATCACCTATCGAGAATATACCCGGATCAAATACACCTATAATATCTCCTGCATATGCCTCCTCAACTATGTGTCTTTCCTGTGCCATCATCTGCTGTGGCTGTGAAAGTCTTATCTTCTTGCCTCCCTGCACATGATTAGCCTCCATACCTGCAGTAAACTTTCCTGAACATATACGCATAAAAGCAATTCTGTCTCTGTGTGCTTTATTCATATTAGCCTGTATTTTAAATACAAATGCCGAGAAATCCTCCTTAAAAGGATCAATAAGTCCTTCTGATGAGTTACGTGGAAGTGGTGATGTAGTCATATCAAGGAAATGCTGTAAAAATGTTTCAACACCAAAGTTAGTAAGAGCCGAACCAAAGAATACAGGCGTAAGATCTCCTGCCTGCACCTTTGCAAGATCAAACTCTGCACTTGCACCATCAAGAAGTTCAACATCCTCATCTAATTTTTCAAGATAGGCATCACCTATCTCCGCTTTAAGCTCAGGCGCATCAAGTGCAATATTCTTAGTAGCAACTTCCTTCTGGCCATTCATGGCTGCTTTAAAGAGTGATACCTCTCTTTGCTTTCTGTCATACACTCCTTTAAACTCTTTACCACAGCCTATAGGCCAGTTTATAGGACATGTTGATATGCCAAGTACATTCTCTATTTCATCAAGGAGTTCAAATGGATCATTGGCTTCTCTATCCATCTTATTTATAAATGTAAATATAGGAATATGTCTCATAACACATACCTTGAAAAGCTTAATAGTCTGCTTTTCGACACCCTTTGATGCATCTATAACCATGACTGCCGAATCTGCTGCCATAAGCGTTCTGTAGGTATCCTCTGAGAAATCCTCATGTCCTGGGGTATCAAGAATATTGATGCAATATCCATCATAATTAAACTGAAGTACAGAAGATGTTACCGAAATACCTCTTTCCTTTTCTATCTCCATCCAGTCTGATACTGCATGCTTTGCTGTTTTCTTACCCTTTACAGAACCTGCTAAGTTGATAGCACCTCCATATAACAGAAACTTTTCTGTAAGAGTTGTCTTACCTGCATCGGGATGCGATATAATCGCAAATGTCCTTCTTTTCTTTATTTCACTTGTAATATCTGACATACTATTCCTCATTTCTGTGCGAGTCATGGCACATAAAATCATAATTTATATTTTACTTTCTTTACACTCATAAATCCGCTTCCTGCACGACCATATCAGTGTAACTAATTAAGTATATAGTATAAATTTTATAAATTCAACTATCATGCAATTATTTCATTCAAGACTTATCTGTTTTCCAAGTGCAAATGAGTATATAATTTTTTCTTTAACCTCAAGCCCCGTCAGCTGAACAAGGGCAAGCGCATAATAATCAAGCTGTACACTATATCTTCTTATGAGCTCCTGCTCACCCGCCTTTCCTTTTTTTACACGGTCCGTTTTATAATCTACAAGAACTATCTTATCATCCTCTATCATATAAAGGTCAATAACTCCCTGTACAAGCTGTCTGTCATATTCAAACATGAATGGTTGTTCACGCCTTACATTGTTTTTCTTAACAGCCTCCTTTATACGCTGTCCTATAGGTGATTTTACGAATTCATAAACATCCTCTGCCCTGATACAGCCTGCCTGCATGCTGTTCATTTTTTCAGAATCAAGCATTTTTTTAATATCTGCTTTTACATCGTCAAGGCTTTCAATCTTATTATAATCTAAACATTCCATAACTCTGTGATAAGCCGTTCCACGTTCATTCGCGCGAAGTGTTTCTTCTTTATCTGATATAAAATCAGGTATTGTTGGTACAAAATCTTCATCTTCTGCTTTTTCCTGATTTGTTATTTTATCAGCTGCTTCCAATTCATCCTTACCAGCTTCTTTATATGCCGCTTTTATATCGTCCGGCATAAATGCATTGTTATCATAGTCTGAATCTTCCTGCATCTTCTTTAACTCTGATACAGTAACCTTGACCTTTCTATCTGCATCCGGATCCTTTATATATTCAGGCAGCTCTGCTATATGCATGTCAGAAGCCTTCTCCTTAATATATGGCACACCTTCATCCAATCGTGTATTGTCTGTGACACATGGCTGCACATTGTCTGTATCACTTACCTGGTCATTATCCGCAGCTATATCACATACCACGTCTTCATCTGAGGTTATTATACAGACATTAAAAATTCCACTGTTTAAAGTTTTGTCCATAAGTGCAACTGGCATAACCATATCTGAATACTTATCTATATTTTCACACTCGGCATATGAATATATCCCATTTAGTGCAAGTTCAACTGATAACATCTGCCATGCTGACATTTTCTTATCTGTTCCTATCACACTTCCAATCATAATAAGTTTTTCCCTTGCTCTTGTCATAGCAACATATAACACACGTTCTTCTTCCGATATGGAATCACGCAGAATTTTTCTTGCAACGGCACCCTTTATTATAGTTGAAGTTTTGGTATGCTTATCAAGATTAACATAATCAGTTCCTATTCCAAGCTCCTGGTCTATAACAAGTCTGTTTCTTGCATCCATCTTATTAATCTGCTTGTTAAGACCAGCCATGATAACTACAGGAAACTCCAGACCCTTACTTTTATGTATACTCATAACCCTGACAGCATCACTGCCAACTCCAGACCCTTGTGAATCTGTAAGTTCTATATCATATTTCTGAAGTTTTTCTATATATCTTAAAAAGTTGAACAATCCACTATAACTAGTTCCTTCAAATGATGATGCCCTATCAAGAAGTACATCTATGTTTGACTGCCTCTTTTTTCCTGCAGGCATTGTACCGACATAGTCATAATATCCTGTATTATATACTATATCCCACAACAGATCATATATTGTCATAAGTCTTGATTTTTTACGCAGTGCGGCTAGTTTATCAAGAAAGCTGCCACACTTGTATGAAAGCTCCTTTAATGCTGCATCACCACTTTCTTTTACCGCCTTAATCTGTTTTATAAAAAGCTTATCCGTTTTGGAAGCATTTTTACCATAAACTCTTAACATTGCAAGCTCATCTTCTGTAAAGCCTCCAAAATATGACAGCAGCACTGATGCCATAGGTATATCCTGCATAGGATTATCTATACATGTAAGCAGACTTATAAGTACCTTTATCTCTCTTACTTTAAAATACTGTTGTGCTGTTTCTGCCATTGCAGGAATATCATTATCAAGAAGGACATTAACAAATGTATCTGCCCAGCCTGTAAGTGTCCTAGTAAGTATCGCTATATCACCATACTGTATTCTTCTGTAGTCTGATAAGTCTGTATCATACACATAATAAGGATTCTCATCTGTCATCAGAGCCTTTATGCGCTTCACGGCGTATAATGCCTCTGCTTCTATGCTGCTGTTTTCATCATCCTCGGATGTATCTATAAGCACTACGTCTGTACTTTTTTCAGATTCCCATCCAAAGTTTCTTTTATCCTTACATTCCGGATAATCAAGCCCACAGTTTAACTGCTGGCTGCTGTCATATTCTATCCCACAATAATTGCGGTTCATGACTCTGTAGAACACATCGTTAGTTGTATCAAGTATATTTTTCCTGCTTCTGAAGTTCTTTTGAAGTTCTATCCTGCAGGCTTTTTGCTTATCTGTTATGGCATCTTTTATATCTTCTGCATTATCACTTTTATATGTCTGATAGCTGTAATACTTTTTCATAAAAAGCTCAGGACACGCAAGTCTGAACTTATATATACTCTGTTTAACATCACCAACCATATACATATTATCAGGCTTATCATCAAGCCTTTCCCTCGATATTGCTGTAAGTATTTCTTCCTGAAGCTGGTTGGAATCCTGATACTCATCAATAAGTATCTCATCAAAATATTCAGCAAGTTCATCAGCCACCCCAGTATATTCCTTATCTATGCCATTCTTTCTTACCAGAATATCAAGTGCATAATGTTCTATATCATTGAATTCAACTATTCCTCTGTCTTTTTTCTCTGTCTCCATCCTATCTGCAAAATCCTTTGACAGCTGCACCATCATTCCAACTGCCATGGCATTAGCGTGAACATCTTCCATAAGACTGTCTATATCTGCTGTAAACACATTCTTAGTAAGACCTGCTATATATTTCTTATATTTATCTCTCTGTCCTTTTACATACTCCTTAAGTTCATCCAAAGCATCCGGCATCTTTTTTGTACTTAGTCTTTCAAAGCTGATGTTTGATATTCTTTTTGCCAGCTCGTTAATATCCTGCGAATTAACAATACCACATATAGCCATATAGTCTGAATTAACAGCACTAAGATATGAAACCGGTCCATCTGGCCTGTTACACACCTCTATCATATATTCATATTTTTTCTTATAGTCACTTATTGAATACACTATGCTTTCATATAGATTGGCAAGTACTTTGTTACTGCCGTTATCTATGCTGGTATATGTATCAAGCACCTGTTCATACCACTCATCCGGCCATGGATTACTTCTTGCCAGAGCATATATCTTTTTGATTATTTCCTCAATATTCGCATCATTTCTCCCAGTACCATAGGCATCTATAAGTTTTATGAACTGTTCATCACCCTTCTGGTAATAGTCCTCAAGCATATCTTCCATTACATCATTTTCAAGAAGTGTTATTTCTCCTTTATCAGCCACTCTGAAACCAGGATCAAGATTAATTTCCGAAAAATGATTCTTTAATATCCACAGGCAAAAACTATCTATAGTAGTTATCTGTGCATTATTAACAAGTGCAATCTGCTTTATAAGATTAGCATTATTCTCATCCTCATCAAGCATATCATCAAGTCTGTTTCTTATTCTTGCTTTCATCTCAGCCGCTGCTGCTCTTGTAAAGGTTACAACAACGAGTCTGTCTATATCAGTCTGGTTTTCACCTGTTATCTTTTTTACTATTCTTTCTACTAACACAGCTGTTTTACCAGAACCTGCTGCCGCTGATACAAGAATATTTCTATCTTCAGTATTCATAGCATCAAGCTGCTGCACTGTCCATGACTTTGCCATACACTATTCCTCTTTTCCCACTTCATCTTTACCTGTGTCTTTTTGTTTCTCTTCATTGCCTTTAATCTGTGCCCATATATCATCAGGACTCATATATTCAAGTCTTCTGAATTTAACACCTGGCATATCCTCACTAAATCCGCATACACTGTTATAAGGACAATATGCACAGCTGTTTTCATTTCCCTTCTCATATGGATTAATATGTATACTTCCATCCAGTATTTTTGTTGCTTTATCCAGATTCTCCTTATCAACATATCTGCCAACTGCCAAAAGCTCTTCTGTTGTAAGCACCTTGCTTTTAGACGCATCTATATTTCCTGATTTTCCTACTGTCACAGGAATATTAAGTGACGTCCCCTCTGTAGAATCAAGCTTGCTTATAATATTCTTATTGGAGTTAACAACCCCCTTCATGCGAAGTTCCTTTCTTATAAGCTCCTCGATAGCTGAATCATCCGTCTGCTTTGTTTCCACTATAGGATTATCTATGTTATAGTACAACAATCCGGCAGGAATCACATTCTTACCTTCATGTTTCTTTTTTTCATATGCAATAGCTTCTCTCATGTATGTAAAAAGCTGTATTTTAAGACCATAATATGTTTTGAACAGATCAAAATCAGCGTGTCCTGTCTTATAATCAACAACCTTGACATATACATTTTCATCATCCTCGCATATATCTATTCTGTCTATTTTACCCTGCATAAAAAAGCTGACATCATGTGGCAGATCCTCTATCCTTGTAAGAAAACCTTTTTCAAATGTATCAGGTGTAAAAAGGCCATCCGCAAGCTGTTTTCCTATAGCCCACAATGTTTTATCTGCAAGATCCTCCATGCGTTTTATAAGATATTCGTTTCGGCTTGTGCTTTTAAGTATCGTATTGCCATAATTATCTGCAACTGCATGTATACTTTCCGATACCAGGCTTCTTCTTTCTTCATCTGACAGCAGTACAAAAGATTTTTTGTTTCTTTTAATATTCTTTGATACATCTTCTATAACTGCATGAAGTATCGTTCCGAAATCATTTACTGCAAACCTGTACTCCTCACGTTCCGAAAGGTCTAGTCCATAACGGCAGAAATAAGCATACTGACATGATGCAAACTGTTCAAACGATGTTACACTTCCTGTTAGTTCTTTTCCATAGAGTTTGAGTGCCACACCATCTGCAAGTATTTTTGCCAGATTCTCATCAGTCCATTCAAGCTCTGTCTTAGGAATCTTTATATATGAATGTTCCTTCGCTGTGTCATCATAAGAAAGCACATTCATCCCAGGAAACATTTTCTTTAACATTCTTACTATATACGATGGTAATATTGCTTTCATATCCATACTGTTATATGCATATGTTATGTATAGCCTTCCTGATGTTTTTGTCATGATAAGATACAGATAGAATCTTTGGACAAATGCTTTCTCCCTCACAGACATTGACAAGGATACCTCCATTTCCTTTAGTTTTTGTCTGTCTGTTTCTGAAAGCACACTTCTGCTGTCACTCTTTTTAGGAACATATCCATCATTTACACCTATAAAGAACATCGCTTTTATGTTATCAAGTCTTGTCCTTTCAATATCACCTATCACCACGCAGTCTTTTGTCGGAGGAATAAGTCCTATCTTTATCTCATCAAAACCAGATGCCATGATACGGTTATATTCTTTAACAGATACTTTTTCACTTCCAAGCAGATGTACTATTTTATCAAACAGCTCCATAATTTTCTTATATATCTGCCTGTACTCATCCCCATGGCTCTTTGCAAGTAAAGACATCTGTTCCTCACAATGCATCCTTACAAGAAACTTATACAGTGCCGTTGTCATAAGTCTTACGTTGCCATCTGCTTCCTTTAGTTCTTTATCAAGCTCTGTTAAAGGCTCCATAACATTAAGCCTCAATTCATTAAGCATATTTAAATCCGTTGTTATGCCACTGCTTCTGAACTTTCTACACCACTGCGTACTCCACTGTTTTCTTCCCTTTATGCCTACAGCAAGACAATAGTTATCAAGAATATCTATATTTTCATCTGATAATCCAGTAAGCCCGGTTCTTAAATATCTGAACATACTGTCATAAGTATAATTCTTTTCAATAACATCAAGCACAGCTGTTATCATCTCTACAAGACAGTTATCTGTAACATGCAGCTTCTGGTCAAGGAAATATGGTATATCATTCTGGGCAAATATATTGGCAGCAAGCTTTCCATATACTGATATATCTCCTGTTACTACTGCTATTTCGTTATACCTAAAGCCCTGCAGTCTTGTAAGCTTTAATATTTCACCTGATACATACTGTATCTCATCTTTAGGTGTGATACCTGCATACATGACTATATCATTAACTTTTCCACTGTAATATCTAAGACCTGGCCTGAATATATTCTTTTCAAGAAATGCCAGCTCCTTAGAGGCTGCAAATCTTGTTAACACTGTATCTTCACCAACTGTTACTTTATCCACATTAATATGCCCTTCATCACATATTCTGTTAAGATGTGCAACAGTATCCTTTGTCATATAAAACAGGCTCTCTATCCCCTCATTTATATTGACATGTTCGGAAATATCTATAGTAAGTGCAACCTTCACTTCTTTGCACATATCAAGAAGTATAGCCATAAGCCTGTACTGCACTGGTGTAAAACCAGTGAAGCCGTCAAATGCTATAACACTTCCACGTATCTTTGATGACTCTGTTACTTTCCTGCACATAAGATCCAGTATTTCTTCCGACGTTATGTAATGGTTCTTTATGAATTCCCTGAAGCCTCCATATATAAGTGATATATCATCCAGCTTCATCCCAAGCAGGCTGTTATTATCCACATTTTTATTAATATCAAGAAGCTTATCAACACTTATGTCGTACTGAAGCATTTCTGATATAACTGATTTAAGCTCCGATACAAAGCCTGTATTGGATATGTTGCTCCCAAAGAATCTTAAAGCCTTTTTATTCTGCTCAAGCACTCTTCTTACTATAAGGTTCTTACCAGTATCGTCAAGAACAGGGTAATCTGCTGCCCCAACTTCCTCAAATACTTTATATGCAAGCCTTTCAAAGCTTACAACATCTATGTTAAGTACGCCTTTTCTTGGATGCAGCTCCACCACTCTTTTCTGTGTTGCCATAGTATACTGTTCAGGAACTACTATAATATAATTTTCCAAAGGATTCTTAATTGACTCTTTTATTATGGAATTATATAAATATGTTGACTTTCCTGCACCCGAACCGCCAAATATGTACTGTAATGACATTCTGCATTATCTCCTTTTTTATATCTTCGTTCTATATTTTCACACACTCTCATATATTCTTATAAATAGTATCCAGTATAGGAGGATTTATCTGATGAGTGGCTCTACACGTATATTAGTCATACCGCTTAAGAAACTAATACTAGCATTATGCGTAATTATAGCATTTATTATAATAGCAGCTATATATATACTATCAGACAAAGAACCAGAAAGCCATCCCACAAACGCTGCTGGACAAAATAATTCTATTAACACCAGTGTTACATATTCTCCTGGCGTATATACATCCTCTCTTATGCTTAACGGAAATCCTGTTGATATCCAGGTAACTGTTGATTCTGACAATATTAACAGCATTGAACTTGTTAATATGTCGGAATCAGTCCAGACAATGTATCCTATGCTTGCACCATCCTTCGATGAAATTAAAAACGCTGTGATCCAACGTGGTACAACCGCTGACATAACTTATGATTCATCCAACAAATATACTGCAAACCTGCTTCTTGGTGCTATACAGAATGCCCTTGACAAGGCAGCTGCGTATTAACGATAAAAAAACGTATGTATCAGCCGGCTTTTATACCGGCAATACATACGCTTTTTATCATATTATTATTCAAAATCAGATATCTCATCGCCATTGCTTACATTGATAAATCCAGCATAGCCTCTTTCCTGAAGCTTTGATAAGAACTTACCCATCTTTTTAGGCTTTACGTATAATGAACATATCTTTCCTTCTGCTCTGTACTTTTCAGCTATTCTATATGCATTAGTAAGATCTCCCTCATCATACATAACAGCTATCCTGTTTCCCTTGTCTGCAAGATCAACACCGTGTTCCATAAGAATTGAGAATATACGCTCAAAGCCTATAGAAAAGCCTACTGCACTTACCTGCTGTCCTAAGAACTTGCCTATGAGGTTATCATATCTTCCACCACCAGCTATGGCTCCCTTAAAATCAATACTCTCTACCTCAAATACAGTACCAGTATAATATCCCTGTCCTCTTACTAAAGAAAGATCAAATACAACATCAAACTCACCATTACATAATGCATTAACTGTGTTTATAATGTATTCAAGACTTTCTGCAGGTGCTTTATCAACAAGAATAGACTTAACAGACTCTAATGTAATCTGCTGTGGATCATCCACTCCTGATAAGAAATCTGTAAACTTGCCTATAGCTTCATCAGCAAACTCTTTTTCTTCAAGTTCCTTTTTTACACCATCAAGGCCAATCTTATCCATTTTATCAAATGTTATGCACACGCTGTCAAGCTGTTCTTCTTCAAATCCACAATCCATAAGGAAAGCACGAAGCAGTCTTCTATCATTAACCTTAACCTTAAAGTTCTTCATGCCAATAGCCTTAAGTGCTCTTGTTGTAGTAAGTATAAGTTCAACCTCTGAATCCCTTGAATCAGAACCGATGATATCTATATCGCACTGTACAAACTCACGAAGTCTTCCCTTCTGTGGTCTTTCAGCTCTATATACTCTGTCCATCTGTATGCACTTCATAGGCAGTGTAAGTTTATCTTTATTATTAGCAAAATATCTGCTCAGTGGAAGTGTAAGATCATATCTTAAACCCATATCTGCAAGAATATTCTCATTTTTTGATGTTACTCCACTTGCAAGTGCCTTATCGAGCTTATCTCCTCTTTTCATAATCTTAAAAATAAGATTAAGATTCTCTCCACCATCGCTCTTATCAAGATTCTCTATATCCTCTATAACTGGTGTCGTTATATGTTCAAAGCCATTAGCAACATATACTTTTAATATTTCATTCTGAAGATAATCTCTTATCTCAACTTCATTAGGAAGATAATCATTTGTACCCTTTACAGATGTAATCTTCATACGGTTGTTACCTCCATTTAACTATTATTACGATGTCAGCCAGACTACGCTTCATCAATAGATCTGCCTATATCATGGCGCATATACTTGTTAGCAAAATCTACCCATTCTGTAGCCTTATATGCGTTAGCACGTGCTTCCTTTAAATCAGCTCCAAGCGCTGTAACTCCGAGTACACGGCCTCCGTTAGTTACAACTTTGCCATCCTCGTTAAACTTAGTGCCTGCATGGAATAAGAAATATGAATCTTTATTCCTGAAATTTTCCATACCTGTTATCTCAAAGCCCTTCTTGTATTCAAGAGGATATCCATCAGATGCAAGCACTACACATACACATGCATTGTCAGCAAACTTAAGATCCACTTTATCAAGTGTACCATCTATACATGCCTCAAATACATCTATAATATCATTCTCCATTCTTGGAAGCACAACCTGTGCCTCTGGATCACCAAATCTTGCATTGTATTCAAGTACCTTAGGTCCATCAGGAGTTAACATAAGACCAAAGAATATTACACCCTTAAAAGGTCTTCCTTCTGCTTTCATGGCATCTACTGTTGCCTGATATATATATTTCTTACAGAAATCATCAACTTCCTTAGTATAGAATGGTGAAGGTGAGAAGTTACCCATACCACCTGTGTTAAGTCCCTGGTCACCATCCTTGGCTCTCTTATGATCCTGTGCTGATGACATAATCTTTATAGTGTTGCCATCCACGAAAGAAAGCACAGACACCTCACGTCCTGTCATGAACTCTTCAATAACAATAGTATTACCTGCTGAGCCAAACTTCTTATCAAGCATAAGCTCATCCACGCCAGCAAGTGCCACATCCTTATTCTCGCATATAAGAACACCTTTACCAAGTGCAAGTCCATCCGCCTTAAGCACGATAGGATATTTTGCTGTTTCAAGATACTCCTTTGCATCAGCAGCAGATGTAAATGTCTCGTATGCAGCAGTAGGAATGTTATATTTTTTCATAAGATCCTTTGAAAATGCCTTAGAACCTTCAAGTATAGCAGCGTTCTTTCTTGGTCCGAATACTCTTAAACCTTCTTTTTCAAACACATCAACTATACCACCTACAAGTGGATCATCCATGCCAACAACTGTTAAATCTATGGCGTTATCCTTAGCAAATGCAACAAGCTTATCAAACTCCATAGCCTTTATATCTACACACTCTGCAACCTCTGCAATACCTGCATTACCAGGTGCGCAATATATCTTATCAACCTTAGGACTCTGGCTTATCTTCCAACATATTGCATGTTCACGTCCACCACTTCCTACAACTAAAACCTTCATCTTTTATTCCTCCAGTTTTCGTACTCGTTATACTTAATTGCCAGTATTATCAATACTTATACTGACATCCTTAATATATATATATACATAAGAACTGTATTAGTTATCATGCTCATTAGCAATCTTATTGATAGCCGCAGGGAGCAGCTTCCATTCTGCCTGTTCCATGATACGGCGCTGTAAAACTTCCGGTGTATCTCCCTGTTCCACCATAACCGGCTTCTGCATAATGATCGGACCGGTATCGGTTCCCTCATCCACATAGTGAACCGTCGCGCCCGTCACCTTGACGCCGCGCGCCAACGCCGCCTCATGCACCTTCAGTCCGTAATAGCCGACGCCGCAGAATGACGGAATCAGGGACGGATGGATATTGATAATTTTATTTCTGTATGCCTCGATCATCGCCGCCGGAATCTTCACAAGGAATCCAGCCAGAACGATGAGATCCGGCTTACATGCCTTGATAGTCTCCAAAAGCGCCTCATTGAACGCATCGCGTGTTTCATACGCCTTCGGAGTCACAACAAATGCCGGGACACCGTGGTTTTTCGCGCGCTCAATCGCATAGGCGCCCTCATTGTTGCTGATAACCGCCACAACTTCTGCGTTCGTGATCTTGCCGTTATCAACCGCATCCAGGATTGCCTGCAGATTTGTACCGCCGCCAGACACCATTACAACGACTCTTAGCATAATGTTACTCCCTTTTCTCCTGCCTCAATGGAACCGATGATGTACGGTGTATCGCCAGCGGACTTCATTGCCTCCATCGTTCGCTCTGCATCAGCCGCATCGACTGCTACGACCATGCCAATACCCATATTGTAGGTATTGTACATCATGTGCTCCTCGATATCGCCTTTCTTCGCCAGCATACCGAAGATCGGCGGAATCTGATAGCTGTCTTTCTTGATGACTGCGCGGACGCCGTCTTTCAGCATACGCGGAACATTCTCATAGAAGCCGCCGCCTGTGATATGGCTGCACGCTTTCACAGTCACGCCCGCATTCTTCACTGCTTTCAGCGCCTTTACATAGATACGGGTCGGTGCCAAAAGTGCCTCGCCAAGCGTGGTTCCCAACTCCTCATAGTAGGTCTCCAGTCCCTCTTTGTTGAGTTCCTTCTCAAATACCTTGCGGACCAGGGAGAAACCATTGCTGTGAACGCCGGTGGATGCCATACCGATCAGTACATCACCCGTTTTCAGGTTTTCGCCGGTAATCATGTCTTTTTTATCAACCACGCCGACAGCAAAACCAGCCAGATCATAATCTTCCTCCGGCATCAGCCCCGGATGCTCAGCTGTCTCGCCGCCGATC
>OIWQ01002711.1_pt1 | contig 17351 bp, 29 predicted proteins | sample 1587571 | NCBI WGS metagenome assembly OIWQ01 (sample SAMEA3888910, study PRJEB22519) | human gut metagenome | biome: human gut; feature: human-associated habitat; material: faeces | place: Denmark | collected 2010 | reverse complement strand
AATATGGTGGTTCTTATCTGCCATGGCTTTCATAGTTTCACGCATTATCCGGAAAAATTTCTGCTGGAGTGTCGGGTGCATTCTTAACACAGCCTGTGCGAATACTTCTTCTTTAAAAGACATTGCATTAATGCTGTCTTCTATGGTCATTGCCAGCTCATACTCTTTTGTACTTTCCAAATCGTTTACATTCCTCATAACATGAATTATTTAAAAGTGATAGTCAAATACATTGCCAATAAAAATTGAATCACCCTCTTTGAGGTTTGATACAATAGTCATTAAAACATCAGATTGTTCAAGCCAGAAATTGCTGTCCTCCGAAACAAAAAGAAATTTCACATCCATCGGATTTTTAAGCACTTTCAGCAGTTTGTAATTATTGAAAAATGAATCTACATTGACCGTTGCCGCCAAATCCTTGAATTGGGAAATTACATTTTCCATATACTTTTGGTATCCGCCTTGATAGATGAGCTGTCCGTTACCTACATGTTGCAACATTCCGTCCGTGGCTTTTACAAGAGATTCGATAGCTTCATTTCTGTTGCCATGGAAATCGTCCACATAATCAGCAAGGTTAATATCCATCTGGATATTGTCTGCTTCTACCAATTTATCTACCTCTATCGGTTCTGTTGAAATTTGAAATACAAAGCTGTGCATAATCTTTAACTATATTGAATATTAGATATTTATCTACTACAAATGTAGCCAAAACAAATTGTTTTAGAAAGCGTATATGGAGTTATCGGTCTGATTTTGCGAGCTTGTACTTTCCTATTAAAGTGCACTAGCATTTGGTTTGAGTAACCCGAGGACGGGTTACGTTGATAGCTGGAAAGCAGCGTAAGCGTGATGTTCTACTTACGTTGCCTCAGATGAATATTTTCACATATGATAGTCCAAAACATTGCCAACGTATATGCAATCACCTTTTTGCATTTGTGCTATTGTATGAATCAATTCAACTGGCTTTGATACATATCTATTGTTAATATCTCCTTCGGTCTGAATGATAAACAAGGAACTTGATTTGATAGGGTCGCTGAGCAGATATGTGATTTGTCTTTGTGCGGACAAATAGTTTTCGTGAGAAATGTTATTGACAATCTGCATCAGAGAATTTTTGACGGAATCAATTAAACTATCCATACAGCCTTTGTAAACAAATTTACCATCACCGGCATAATCAAAAAGCCCTTTAAGTGAATTAGCTAAAAGGTTGATTGCCTCGTCACGCTTATCGCAATCATCCACATAATCAGCGTCATCATAGCTGAATTCCACTTCATCAAATTCTAAATAATCATTTACTTTAATCGGTCGGTCTGACACCTGAAACAAAAAACCATGCATAATACAAAATTTTAGAGGATTACTTAATCAGTTGATTATCACACTGTAAAGGTACGAAAAATAAGTGCATATCTATTCTAATATGCTAATTGTCAAAGTGTTGTACAGAGGTTTAAACTTTTCCATTCAAGTCAGAGTGAATAGAGGTAGGGGACTGAAGACAGTTCCCGTTATGCAGGAAAGAAAAAAGGTGTATATCGGCATATACACCTCCATCTGTCATTGAGAAAGTTGAACATCGTATTCCAATAGTTTGCATCCTCTTATTTTCAAATCGTTTACCAGATAACAGTTCTGACTATATCTGTGGTTTTTGTCTTTGTCAAAGAAAAGATAACCATAACCTTTTTCACAAAAAAAACGTTGTTGCCGGTAGAATTTAGTATTGCTGTCCGTCATGGCGTCCAGCCATTCGCTTTTCGTATCACGTAAGTCTTCCCATTCTTCCAATACCTTTGCTTCATCCTGATTGATAAGCCTTTTACGCGCCTGATAAATAATCAGTTTTCCCGGAGAATATACGAACAATCCGCTGCTTGGGATATCTATATAAGATTCTTTTTCATTACGGATAATGACTATACTTTTTGCTGTTTTCACTTTTACCGGATGGAAAGCATCATCTACAGCATTTTCACCTTTGACTGCATTGAAAGTACATTTCAACTGCATGCCGGATAATGCATCCGTCATGAATTGTTATTTTTGGAAAAATCAGATTTGGGTTCAGGTTCGGGAACATACGATATGGCCATTTTCATAGCAGTATTCAGATCTTTGAAAAAATATGGCGTGACAACTGCAGTCCACCGATAAGGACTATCCGTGGATTTTCAGTCAATATCGTAACCAATCATAAACTCATCATTGATAAGCAGATAGTAATAGCCGTTGCCGCAATTCCGGTACTCCTTGCTGAAACCGGCAGCCATGTCACCGTTTTCACGCGGTTCGCACCAAAGCGTACCGTCATAACCGCAAAAGTTAAAACGAAGCGTCGAGAATTGCTCCTTATTCTTCATAGCCTGGCGGAACCGTTGCATGTCCCCGATTCCGCAATATTTCTCAATCGTGGAGATTCGAATGCACTTTCCGTCAATAGCCGTTCCTGTGGTGATACGGTTTTCGTACAGGGACTTATCGGGGTCTGCTGCTGCAATCTTGCGGAGCCAGTCATTGGTATGCGTGGCAAGTCGTGCGAGCTTCTGGTATTTGAGAATCATTTTCCTGTCCATATCCTTTTCATCCACCTTTTCCTGTGACGGATAATAAATTTTTTCGATGCTGTCCCAAGCTGTAAACATGTAGCCATGTTTTCGTTTGCCTTGTGCAATAATACCAACGATGTTCTCTCTTCCTCGATTGATAAATAATTTTCTGCGTTTCCCATAAATTCTTACAAACAAAAATGACGGATTCTGTTCGTTGCGGAGATAGGCTTCTGCCGGATGCATTATTGCTGTTGTTGTTGTGTCCATACCACTATTTTTTAGTCGTTGATTATTTATAGACGAAGCTATTTTGTATTCTTATTTATATATAGGCTTATCCTTTTGATGAAAATTGGTTTTATCCACAAACTACAGTTCATCAGAGTCCATATAAGCTAAATCAGAATTACGGGACATATTTGAAAAATTTTGTTCCGGCAGCATAGTTACTGCCGGATGATGATTTAATATTTACTTTTTGGTCAAAGCTTCCACTTTGTATGCAAGGATGGAAACATTGTTGTATTCCTTATCCTGGTAGGTGTGAGTTTTGATACCCAAATCACCGGTAACAGCTACTAACATACCTTTCTTCAAGTTGCCTGTCATCTGCTGTACCTTGTCATCAGTTCCCCATATTTCCACACGCACGAACATTGGTTTCCAACCAGCCCGGTTTTTATACTCTCCTGTCTGTTGCTCTTTGTAACTTGCGCCTTCGGTTACATTGATATCGAAATTAGCCACTGAACGACCGTTAGCCTGTCGTACCTCGATATTTTCCGACTGAACAAAACCTTTAATAGTTGACATAGCGTTTGACAGTTTTTAGACAGGTGCCTCCTGCTTTTATTGATAATTGATTTGTTTCTTTTCTGTATTACAAAGGTAACGAAATAATATGTAACAGACTAATATATAAACGAATAGAGGATTATTGGCTAATGGTTTGACTTTCCTATTAAAGTGTATTGTATCCTTAGTTAGCGCTGACAGAATATGAAGATAAGAAAACCGATGCCGGTTTTTGTATCAGGCCATGTAAGGAGACACAAATGATATCTCTGTAGGCTTCTTCTTGTGGAATTTCTTGATCTATTCTGTGAACAAATCGGTTTTGACTGGAGGTATTTCCAAGAATGCAACCACTTTTAAGGTCTTGTCTAATTCTACATAGGATGAATAGAGACTAATCTTGTTTTTTGTTTTCATATCTTCTTATCCACTGATGCAGTCTTGTTCTTGCCCTGCTGACAATATCAATATTGTGCCATGAAGGGTAAACACGTCTGCCTTTATCGTCCAAATATGGTGGCCGAAGCTGTGCAAAACGCTTGATTCGCTTTTTATTCATCTTGTGATTAGGGTTCCAGCCCATTATCTTTTTAGCTATTCGGATTTTCATTCTTCTTCCTCCAGCTTTTTAAGTTCTTTCTCCAGTCTTTCTTTAAAATTATCTTCGCCATCGTCACCGCTTAACAGCCAATCAATGCGGTTGGCATAGATTGCTGCTTTGCGCAATACCTTGACAGCATCTCGGAATATCTGAATGGTTTCCTCGGTGTAATCGGTGTAATACTCGCCATCTTCGTATTCCTGGTATTTGATTTCCCTGACTTCAATCAGTTTATCACCTTCCATAAACTCGGCAATGCGTTTCCCGTATTTCTCGTATTCCCAGATAAACTTGTATGCCTTGTCTGCTTTGAGGTGCAAGACTGCTTCATCGTAGGTCTTGAAGCCCTTATTGATACCCGCAGACTGCCAATCGTCTATTTTCCTAAAGACAGATACTTCTTCTCTCCATACCAAGGGCGGTTTCGGCTTGGCGGCTTCCTCAATCTCTTGTTCTATGCTGTTTGCAATATCATTTATGTGGTATTGCTGGTAATCAAAATGTCCTCCGCTCATTTCTTTTTCTCTTTAAGGTACAACTTACATTTCTTCGTTCTCGTATCATAGGCAGGCTCCACCCACCACAGAAGTTTATTCTTGGGTGCTTTCAGTGGTACGTTAAGGTATCGCCTGCAACTATGCTTTATCGGACAGAACAATCCGCTGCAAATGTCTGTGTCATTCATTGTTCTTCTGCTTGAATAGTTCCGGATTATCGTGAATGTTCCCAATTACTTCCATGTCACAATATTCACATAACAATTCTCCTAATGGCCTTGTGCCCATATACTTACTGGCTTTGTAAGTCGCACACCATGCTCCAACTTCGTTATTGAATCTGACAGAAATAATGTATTCCTTACCATTAATATAGAAACGGATAATATCATCTTCATAGATTTCCGTTTTATTCTTATCGTTAAATCCTGTAAACTGACCGATGGTATCTTGCTCAACCAATATCCCATTTACGAACATCTTTACTTCTCCATGATACATTTCATGTGACAAATCACCGTACACCCACTCATCAGCTGTTTTCCCTCTAAATATTATATTTCTCATATTACCTCATATTTTATCTTACCACAATCCAACAGGAAAATTTCGCATTCAAAAAGACTAATCTATCCAATTACCTACTCTGTCAACTGAGATTAGGTTGGCTAACAATTCGTTACCATTGAAGAGATAATCAGTCAAGATAGACAGTTCTCCGTCCAGCAAATCATTTAAGCTTATAGCTCCAGAGCCATCCACCCCATTATCATATTCAAAATACAAGAGGATATCTTTGTTTTCATCAATGTATATAATATTAATGACAATATTTTCGACCGAATCAAGAATATTAGCCTTTAAGAGTGGCTTTTTGTTCCAAACGTCCTGATCAAGAACTTTAATCTCAGTATCTCTTTCAAAAAGACTGTTTTGCTTCATCAAATTGATGAATCTTTCTATCTCGTTCATATTTTTTATGCTACCTACCATGTGGTGCGCATATTCGGGTATTTCGAGCACGATTTCAAGCATATTAAGAGATGGTTTGCATTTTCCATCATCATTGCATTGATATACAGATTCAAACTTCTCTCCCTTTACAAGTATTATATAAGGGTAATTCATCTCGCTCTCCATATCCCAACAGACTATTCTTGCATCTCTTCCGTCTTTCGTTATTATCTTACCTGGCTTTGCTCCTGCCTGTATCTCCTTCGCTAATTCTACATCGAAGGGTATTGTAATCATTTTTGTTTCCATAAATGAAAGGTTTTAGTTTTTTTATCTATACAAAGATACTTAAAATAATCTGTATCAAATCATTAGTACGAAAGAGTATAAAACAGACAGACACATAAGACTTCTCCATTAAAGTGAGGATTACCTGCATATAGGAATCCGGAGTCGGATTCCGGGTAAGTCATTTTTCACATAGCTAAAAAAATCAAGGAACACGCTCTAATGGTACTCCTTGAATTAAAAACATTATTTAAATATGTGCAGATACATAGTCGGTCATTTCAATCTTTCTCCAACTTCAAATCCGAACTTCAAATATTCTGCCCAAAGTTTAATGAATTGTTTTCCGATTTACGTTCTTTAGTAAGAAGGATCTATATAGTGGCTCTGATAATGCAGCATGAGAAGCACACCGTCTTTATATTTCTGTCCTTCTGCTACCCAATATCCATTTTTTCTTTTAGTGAACACTTGGGGGGCACCTTCAAGTTCTGGCAATATCTCATAGTCACCTGCGTAATAATCAATACACTTGGTTTGATTGAAAGTAACCTCTATCTTGCACGGTGAAAGAACTTTTGTGACAGTAGCTGCCCGTTTGTCAGAATAGTAACATATTGTGCATCCGAGTCCAACACATGGAATCAGATTTTTAATCGCCTCGTTTCTATCCTTATCTTTTTGTTCTCTCCAATCTAAATAGTTCCTTTTACGATCCCATTCCTGACTTTCAATCTCTTTCAGAATTGCAAAGCTTTCTTCACTGGTTATACCTAATTTTGTACCCATTGCTCTATTATTTATAAGTTATACGATGCTATTATTTCTTCAGCATGAAGTTCTTTTACTAAATTACCATTCTTATATATTCTTACAGATACAATTCTAACTGTATCGGACAGAAAACGTCCGCAATCCCTAGTCACTTTTTGTTCCAACTTCATTGCCTTTGATAGACTTTTTGTACTCTTTCTTATGGTGTTCTTGAATCCGAATACAAAATCTTCTGTATCTACTTCAAAAGAGTATGTAGTGGAATGCAATATTTTTTGCAGTCCTTCCGTTAGTTCTACTATTTTATTCATTGCTCCTATGCTTTTAAATGTTAGTTGATTATTATTTATCTTTCTTCTGTTCTTCTTCTGGCAACTGAATAGCGAATCGTATGATTTGATACTTTGCAGACTGGTTCCCGAAACCTATCTTTGTCCCATCATATCTAACTGATACAAAGATACATAAATCATATCATAAGGGAAAGGAAAAGAAAATGAACCGTGTTGTGCAAACGAAGTATTACTTTTCCATTAAAGTGAAACGGAAAAACCAGTCGTAGGAATCCGGAGTCGGATTCCGGATTAATGAGAATTTCATTGTCTTTTATCAAAACCTATCCTTGTAGAATTGCTTTTAGAAATTCATCGTGTTTGATTGTTCTTCTTAACTCACACTGTCGAAAGGTCTCTATCTGATCTCCTTTGGCCATCTCATACGTTATGAATGTTTTAAAAAAGAAGGACCCATCATGAAGCTGATAGCCCAGCGCAATACCTTCAAGTGAGGTGCCAGAAATTGCGATGGTATATTCTGTTTCACTGATTAATCGCTTTTTGGTATCAATGGAGAAATTTACATTGTACTGAAAAAAGCGTCGTATCAGCTCTTCTCCGTGCAGGTCCGGCCCCATGCGGCTGGAAAAGCGTTGGAAGAAATGCGGCAAGAATATGAAAAACAGCAGGTTCCAGTCATCTTGAAACGAAGGCATTATTGCTATCCGCCCATTTCTGTTGTTTATGGTGCATACCATGGCAAATGGAATGTTGTCGCCTACATGCCTGCGGCTGTGTGCCTCCCAGGTGAGCAGCCAGCGATTCTTGTTTGGGCTGGTGACAAAGGAGTGCAGCCGGACGGGGAAGACCTGCGACTTCTGAACAATGCGACGCACCTTGTGGTCTTTGCGATCGGATATTTCGAAGACGAGCGGAATGTCTTTTTTGACCTCGCTGATGATTTCATCGTAGGTCATGCCGGGGATAATCATAGTTGTCTGTTGTGAATGGTACTGAAAAGACATTTACTATAGCCCGTATAGCCGATAGCGCAGCTAATACGCATTACAGATTTTCGGTCTTATTCAACGCTTGTTGGATAGCTTCTGCATTTTGTGTTTCAATCCTATCAAGTTCGGTCAGCAGGTTTCTTGCTTCGTTGAGAAAAGTCAATGCTTCTGCATTGCTTGCACCGATTACACGGCAAGTGTAATCTCCGTGAAGGTAGTACTCATTATTGATGTCATGCAATGAATGATAGTGTTCGTCTTCGCCATAAACAACAAGCTTGTATTCATCAGCCAGATTGCTGCTGTATCTTTCGATTCATTTACATTAACTCTACAGGTTCGTCATCCCATGACAATTCTCTGCCTATAAGTTTCATGATTGTACCTTTTGGAAGCACTATAGCTATATTCTCATATCCTCCATCTGGATTATCGTAAATACAAGCCTAGAAATCAGTATTTTCTTTGTTCAGATTCCTGTAATCGGAACATGGTTCTATCCAATGATGCTTGTTCAGTCTGCATCTGACAAGGCTTTCACCTATCACTTCTGTACCATCTTTATTTACTGCTAAATATGCCATAATATAATTGTCTTTATAAGATTAGTGAATTTTTCATTATCAATAGTTCTTCTTCTTCTGTCGGGTATTTGCTACAAAAGTCTTGTTAGAACCGTTCAAGTTTATCTCTCCAAGATTCTCCCAATCGCCATTAGCCCATACTTTTGTGATGCAAGAGCCTGCGTATTTGTCAAGATTGGCTTTAATTAATTTCTTGGCAGGCGCAAGGGAAAAGAATGTGGCAGACTCTACCATTTCTGTCACTTCAACTGTTTCCCAATGCTTTGTTTCTTTATTGAACTTTTCTGTAGCATACGTATGGGCCACCGGTTCAGAAAAATATACTGTGTATTGTTTCATATTGGTATTGCTTTTTGCTGCCAATAACGGCAGCCGTTACTATTTATCCACTTTAAATAGAATTGTATCGTATGGATTTGCACCATTATCAATGGCGACAGCATAAGCTTCTTCTATGGTACTTTTACCAGTAGCTTTACCAGTAGCTATTTCGTGTTTTATAGGTTCTTGTATAAAACCTGTACCGTGAACCCTCTCTTTCCAAGTGAAAAATACGACTGTAATCATAGTGTGAAATTGATTTGTTTAATTACTTTATGCCAAACTCAATAATTGTTTGTTCCTAATGCAAATATAGCGACAATATAGCAAATACTATCCGTAATATGCAGATAACCAATGAAAAATAAAGAATTTGACTGTTCTATTAAAGTGTGTAGGATTACTGCCGAATCATTGCCTGCGGAATAGGAGCGTACCTGTCTGCAAATGGAATAGCGCCTGCGCCATGGAGCCTGCAGACAGTGTAGAGCGACTAAAAAGGAGCAGCCAAAGGTTTGGCAGTAGAAAAATCGGAAGTCCGATTTTGTTCCATTCACTTTGCTTGTAAACCAGCATCCCTGTCACTATCCTGACAAGGATGCCGTGTTTACATTAATCTTCTAAAACCTTATATTCGTGGAGAATCAAATAAAAGTCTTCATCTTTGTCTTGCATTTCGCTTTCGTGTTCCGCTATGAGGTTTTCAATTTCATCCATATCCGACTTAACCTCCTTCTGTAAATATTCACTTAGATAATTGGCCAGCGATTCAATGTTTTCAAAATCCTCTCTATTTCCTTCAATCATTTCATCGCTGCATTCAAGGCAATACTTACAAGGAAAATAATCACCGCTGGCATCGTTGGTCGTATAATTTTCACACCCTGATTCTACATCCAGATAATACACCTTGATTGAGGGAAACTTTTCTTCAATGGCGTATCTAACCCCATCCTGTTCACACCATGCTGTACATTGACAGATAGTCAATATATCATTTTCCAGCATGTATGAATATATTTCACCACGGCATTTGTATTCCTTCCAATCGCATCCTAGTAAGGTTACAAGATTACCTAACCACATTTTTCCAAAACCATTTTCCACGATGGGTTTGTCTGCATTTTCCATCTGTTGAATCAAGTTGTATAACGATTCAACTTCTTTTTTTTCGCCTACACATTTGTAGGTAGTATCGCACCAATTTGGCATAGCTAAGCGTTTTTTAAATGTTACTAATCAGCTTTTTCTGTATTACAAAAATACAAAAACCTATTCATATAACAATCTTAAAGCATTGAATTATAGTTATATATATAATAATTCGACTTTCCTATTAAAGTCAAATCTGGTCGAAAGGAATACGGAGTCGTATTCCGTTGCAACATGCAGAAAAACGGACGGTTAGTGTATCGTCCGTTTTATGTCCTGACGTTTAATCCGGGCTGGCACCCAAAATGTCCCAATCGCGGATTTCTGTTTCAAACTCGTTGAATCTGACTCCGTTATCCACATGATATGAAGCCGGTGTGAACTGATAGTCCATATCTTCCAACACGCTGGACATATCCTCGTCTGATAGGGGAGGGAAGCCCTCTTGGGCTTCCACTACCAGTTTGACGGTTAATATTACGGTTCTTTTCATGGTCAGTCAGTGACGTTAAAATAATATTCAAACTCTTTACCTTTCAGGTTTGATTCAGCGTAATCCTTGGCCTGATAAAATATGTCACGGTACACTTCCATAAGTTCCATTCTCTGATTATTGTAATGAAACCAGCAGCGGTGATTCAGTACAAGTACCAGTTCAGTCAAGAACTTATAATTGGATTTCCATTCGTTGAACGCCCGTTGGAATGTATCTTTGATAGCTTCTATACCGAAACGGTCAGCAATGGCAAAATCGTCCCAAAAAGTAGTGATACATTTGTAATTAAGCTCTTCCTCCATAAACTCGTAGAATGTCATAACAAAAGAATTTAAATTATACATCTTGTTTTTCTGTATTACAAAGATACGAATTTAAAGGTGGATATGCACGTAAACAACAGTATTACAAATATATACAATCAGATTGGACTTTCCCATTAAAGTGTGGGAATCAGTACGGGTGTGGTGGTGCGGTGGGAGAAATCAGAAGTCTGATCTCGTCTACATGTCAATTTGAAAAACATGGTATGCAGGCATACGCACTACATACCATATCCAAGTCAAGGTTTCGGTTCAATCAGGTTTCTTTACCAGCTCAGGTTCTTGTTCCTGAAAATCCTTGAAATCCGGTAAGATGTTCGTTTCCAGGTCTTTAATGAACTCGTCCGGACATCCTTGATTCCGTGCCTCCTGAATGTACGCCTTCAGTGCAGCAATGGCACAAGCGTCAGTACCCGTCAGTACAAATACCGGAATCTCGTTGAGCAGACACCGGGAGAGCAGTTTTTTTTGGTCTTTTGTTGCTGTCATATGTATATATGTTTCGGTTATCAGATACAAATATATAAATTCTCAAAGCTTCAGCCAGCTATATGCAGTTATTATTAATATATTCAAGCATATAAGCTATCAAATCCCGTTGCAACAAAGAATAATCGTACATACATTCTCCGCTACCATCGTCACCGATAAAGTATATGAGATTGGATTCATCCATTCCTACCTTTTTAAAGGTTATGGTACCAATTCCCAGAACTTCGAGCAGGCACGGATTATTTTTATCCAGACTCAAATCCAATTCGTTGTTTGTGCCATACCGTGAAATGACATCCTTAAGCGCTTTGATGGCATACCCATCCACCTTGTTGTACTCTTCAAACAGAAAGCTGTCATTGGAAGTAAAGGAAAATTCAATCTCATTCAGTTTGATTTTGTTCTTTTCTACAAATTCGTCCAGCAAATATTCCATAACAAAAGCATGGTCTGTGAATCCGCTGGAATTGGCAAAAGTAAAATACTCATTTCCGAAGCTATAGATATAATTAGAGCCTTCACCTTTGGCTATGTGACCGAACTTGTCACCGCAGGAAGTAAAGTCCACACATGAACCGAAAACCGTCTTTTCCAGCAGTCTCAATGCTTCGGCTACAAGTTGCCGACAATAATGCAGACTTTCAAAAATGAAAACCTCTCTGTTCTTTTCAGGGACTGTAATATGTGATGTTTGTTCATCAATTACAGAAAAGGTTGTATATCCATTTTGCAGTACAGCCCATATCAGTTTTTGAAAATCATTTTCAAAAACCGTCTTATTATCCAAGAGTTCATTATTTAGAATCGCTATCTTTTTCATACCTTGTGAACTACCGCTAAACTAAAATATCAATCAGATGCAAAAAGTGTTTACATGTTCAGCTATGTACGCAATCAAGTCGCGTGGAGCCAAATCGTAAACATCAAATTCCAAACAAGAACCATTTTCAACTATACCGGTAAAAACCAATTCATCGTTGTCGATTCTTATTTCGGTGAAAACGATGACACCATTTTCGAGCGTACGTAAGCAGCACGGACACCTTTCGTATTTGAGATTAAGTATATTGTCTTTTCCATAGCTCAAAACAAGGCTTTTCATCGCCTCAATCGAATATTCGTCCACCCGTTGATATTCTGTAAAGAGAAAATCGTCGTTGCTGGCATAGACCAGCTTGATGTCATTCAACGGAATCTCGTTTTCCAAAAAATAGTGGTTCAGTTCGCTCAAAAGCACATCTTTCAGTCGGGTTACTCCGCTGGAATCACCGAACCGATACATATAGGAACGGTCTTTTCCATTTGTGACAGAACCAAGAGCTGTTTCCTCGTTGCTCCAAAGAACTAACTTGACAGACGTGCCGAAAGGCTTATGAAGCAGTTGTTCCAATATATCATCCAGCATGATTGAACAATACACACAACTTTCAAGAACATACATTCCTTTACCGTCCTCCAATGTCGGAATCATACCGTCATCAAGCTTGATGACAGAAAAAGCTTTTCCACCACTTTTTTGTGCTTCACAGAAAAGTTTCTTGACCATATCACTATCCTCATTCAACAGAGCCTTGTCTGCAATGGCTATCATTTGCATATTCATTAAGATTTAAATGTAACGTACAACTTGTTTTTACTATATCAAAGATAGTGAAAACCAATATGATAACGAAAGAAACCGGTTGAAAGCACTAACCACGAGAGCAGGATTGACTTTCCCATTCAAGTGGATCGTCAGTTCCCGGCCAGGCATTAGTCGCCGGTCGAAAAATAATCAGAGCAGTCCGTAAGTGGAATAGCGCTTACGCCATGGAACCTATGGACTGTGAATACCGCTGTTCAGGCGGCCAATGGCTGGCCGGAGGAAAAATCGGAAGTCCGATTTTGGATAGTGTGGGAGAGAGGTAAAACGGCTGCGTCTGACTGCCCGTTTCGGCAATCAGCAGCAGCCGTCAATAATTATGCGATATGGTCATTCAGCCAGCCTACGCCCTTACTATGGTTACTATCAAACCATTGCCAGATTTCAGAGCGTGGTGTACCTTCGTCCCAGTACAGGAAAGGTTCATCCATTTCATCATCCTCATTAATGGTCTTATCACTCAGCAACAGCCACAGTCCTTCAATCTGCCTGTCACGTTCCTCATGGTTTAAAAAGCGTTTTTCATGCATGAACTGTCTTTCCATATCGATAGAAGCATCACGTAACAATTTGAGCACATCTATCGCTTCATCAGGATATAGCAGCATTTCATCCTGACCAGGAATATTGTCATATTCGACTTCCAGAAAAATTTGTTCTTTCTTTTGCTTGACTGCCAAGACAAGAACAGGCTGCATGCCAAGTAAATTCCCAGAGTAAAGGTCTATGCAGTCATCTGATTTGATACAAACCATTCCATGATGACTATTACAAAGAGCATGTATGCCTTGCATGGCTTGTTCTTTGAGCGATTCGTGCTCCTTTAGGATGTTTAGAATATCAGTGTTCAGTTCCATATTGTATATTTATTATTTGCAATGACATTTTATTCCTCGTAGTTCAAATCCATTTCCGTATGGGACAACCTACACAGCAGTTCATATTCAGCGATTTTCCTGTACTGCATATCAGCTGGCATGTCTACATACTCCAACGTCTGTTTAAGGATATTTTTCGCTGAAAGAATCTTTTCACGTCCAAACAAACCGTTGTTCAGACCGTTCACCCAAAAATCATACAGGTAGTCACCGATGATGTATCTTATTTTCTCTGCTCTCATATCACTATCTTAAAAATTACCATACATAACAAGGTTCAGTTGGCAAAGCGCCTGATTTCCAACATTTCACGGCAAAGTCAAGTGTCCGTTTAAGGCTTTTGTAGACTCTGTATTGCCAGAGTTCGCCGTCCTTCAACAAATCGCCCTTTGCATTTCTTTCTTCCCCATGCCCCAGTTCATACACTTCAAACGTATGATTATCGTACTCGCTGACAGAGCAAAAGTAGGCATTGTTCACATACAATTCAACTACATTGGTATCATTGTCTATGGAGAAATCCTTGTAAGGATTCAAACCTTGTGATTGCAGATATGTTTTAATTTCTGAAAAGTCCATACACAAAAAGATTAAAGATGAATCATTGATTTTCTGATATACAAAGATACCGATTATCAAGCGAAAGAAGAACTAAAGCGTGTTGTAACAATCAGAAATACAGAAATATAACTTTCCTATTAAAGTGAGTGGATGACTGGATGATGTACCAAAGAAATCAGAAGACTGATTTCGTCCCTATTTATCAGAAAAGAGCCGGAGGATACAGCTAAACGCTGCATCCTCCGGGATGAAATGCCGGTTCCTGTCACCGGAACTACAATTGCCATTCATTGACATCAACTGTTTCAATCATATAATTCGTAGGACAGAGGCACATTCTTCTCTTATCTCTTCAGGTGTCAAATCAGAAATATCTTCTATGATGTCGGAAGCCCGAATATCATGATACTTGATAATATCATCTATAGCTTCCTTCTCGTTCAGATATACACCTGCCAGAACCATGGAGCTTCTGCTATGCCAAGCATCCGTCTCGTAAACCGAATATACTTTCATGTCTTTCCGTTTTAAAGTTAAGATAATATATTTTTTGCTGTTTCCAGTTTGTCTACCAAATCCTGTACGGTATCAGCCAGCTCGTCATCACAAATGGCCTGCATGTCATCGTACAAGTATGAGAGAGTATCATTGATTGCCGCTGCCACCCGTGAATCGTCATCCATACAATCCACCTTGGAATCAGCAGACATATCCGGCAGCTTCATAAGCAGCTTTGTCACCTGACCGATGAATACGTCCTCCAAATCATAGATTGCCAACCGTTCTGACGGTTCATCCTGTTTAAAGCCTGTGATGACAAGCTCTTTGTCCTTTAACTTCAAAGACTGTACGCACATTTCAAAACACTCCTTTGAGTACCATGCAGGTTTTACGCTGATGATAGGATATTCATTTTTGTTGAACTCAACATGACCGTCATTCATCTGCAGCACCTTGATAAGGAAATTCTTTTCTGCATTGGCCACTCTGTTGATACGCTTTGTCAAATCGAAAATTTTCATAAGTTCATCTATTAAGTTCATTCTTTATTTTCTATACATCAAAGATACAGAAAATCAGTAAGATAGACAATTGTTAGGGAGAGTTTAAGGAGGAAAAATTCTGTTCAGACTTTCCTATAAAAGTCAACCGGCTGGCGGGTAAAAAACGCAGGAACGTTTTTGCATGCTCCACTACAATGAATACAGGATCCTGCAATCCGGGTGTTTTTCTGTCTGGACCTTGTTGGCTGCAATCCCTTTCCTTGCGAAACGGGAAAGCATTACCTTCTAGTCTTCAAAGAACAATCCGGGATAATCAGATCCTGTCTGTCGATTTTCAACCGTTTATTGCCGAGCAGTCAATACCTTGCAGAAAGATGCCGGTGAAGTGGCAAAGTTATAGGTATTATCGTCTTCCTTTGCAAAATAGAGGAACTCACCGCTTACAGGAAAACAGTTCAATGTTTCATTTTCATTGGACAGAACCTTAAACACATCTTCCTGAAAACGGATGATAGCACCTGTTTTCACTTCAGAAGTGGGGCTGTTGACCCATACAAGATGTGTATGATCTTTGGAATACATTGCGGTCTTATAGGCCGCCATATCCTGATAATCCAACGGTTTGTCCTGCATCTGTTGCAGTCTTCTTTCAAGATTTTCCTCCAATTCCTTTGTTTGAGAAGCCTCTTTCAGAGTTGGATAACACACTATTACAGGATCAATGCCGTCAAAAGCCACACCGATACCATCATGATAGATTGCGGGTAGAATTCTGGTGCCCTTCTCCTGGTTATCGCCATCGGTACCCACTTCCAATGAGCCTTTTACAAAACGCTTTGAAAACAGACCGTCCAACTTGGACAGTTCAATCATTTTTTCATTCATATTCATATCATTAAATTCCTATATTCGTTAGGTTTTGATTCATAAAACAAAGATAAACAAATCCATTGATTTCGAACCATTTTTATATAATTCTGTCACATCATGCAGTGTACACTGCTCTGGTTGATTTTTAAAGGCTACGAGCCCTAAAGTTCAGTGAAAGCTGGCTCCCAGGCTCTTTATAGTCCGGATATTCCAGCGTAAAAGCTTTCCGCAGGGCATCAGAGATTCTGTCCCTCAGTTCTTTCGAGGCATGATTCCTGTCAGCTTCACTGTTAACGGACAGCAGTCTTGAAAGACTGCCGTAAAACGGTTTCTCATCCAGAAACAGCTCATATTTTGTAAATATCCTGTTCTGCAGCCTGCCTTCCTTAGCTTCTTCTACATCCTGATAGCGTTCGATGACAGAATTCATCATAGTATTCAAGACACGCATTCCTCTTTCTTTTCTGCATGAAAGGTCATTTTCGAACATGATGCACAGAGAGCGTTTCTTCCGCACCTTTCCCAGTTTGGACCAGCCGTAGTATACCTTCAACCTTTCCATGACTATCTGTGAATTTTCACGGTACCTCCATAGATTTCCGTATTTTCGCCATAGACACGTTGTATGGAAGATGAGCTGATGCAATCATCCACTTCCAGATAATAACCTGTATTCTGGTCTATATCCATTTTAAACGTCACATCTTTTTGCAGTTTCATTCCCAGCAAGCTGCCACCTCCTGAAAACCGGCTGAAAATACCGCACCGGTTGTCTTTTGGAACCGTTATGCTGCCAACCTTGAAATTCAGCTCTACAAGTTCCTGCAGTCTGGCCATACCCAAAATCACAAGCTGGTTGACGGATGCGCAACTATTGATAAGCTCGTTATAGAATGCCTCGTATGTTACATATTCCTTTCCGTTTCTGCTACGGCAAGCATTGAAGCGTCCTTTAGTGGCATATCCGTGCGATGTCAGCGAAATCTTCACCATGGAAGGATTCAGGCTCAGAGCATCCACCATGTCACTGAAATACGATTCCTGATAGCGATAGCCTCCGCACTGCTGTTCAAACCAGTGAGAGTTCATGCAGTCGTAATCAGAGAGCAATGTAAGACGCACGGGCAATAATGGAGTCTCCTTGACAGCCTGCTTTAACTCCTGTTCATCAAGTCCGTATTCATCAGACAGCCAATGGTGAACTACCGCTAAACTAAAGATTTAGCGGCTTCGGAGATACCAATACCTCCTCTCTTTTCCTGCT
>OIWQ01002710.1_pt1 | contig 17363 bp, 15 predicted proteins | sample 1587571 | NCBI WGS metagenome assembly OIWQ01 (sample SAMEA3888910, study PRJEB22519) | human gut metagenome | biome: human gut; feature: human-associated habitat; material: faeces | place: Denmark | collected 2010 | reverse complement strand
AGCCGAAGGCTTGCAGTTCTTTTGATGCTTTTCTTTCTGCAAAGAAAAGCATGCGTTCTCTCCTTTCCAAAGGAGAAAAACACAAAATCCCCGTGAGCGGCATCACGGGGATTCTTGCTGCTTTTACGATTCAAGCTGACGTCCGAGAAAACCGGCGGCGGTTTGGATCAGCTTCGTCTCGGTTTCGGTGCCGAGCGTTTCAAATTTTCCGTCCGTACTTCCGACGGAAACTACACAGCCGATCACGTCGCCCTCGGCGAAAATCGGCATCGCGCAGGAAACATAACAAGTTTTCGTATCATCTGTCAAAAATATCTTATCGTCGGATGCGGAAGCAGTATAAAGGTTCCTGCCCTCGATGATGTTTTCCAGCTCCGCGGAATTTTTCTTCTCCAAAAATTCTTTCTTGGAAATTCCCGCACAAGCGATGATGCAGTCTTTATCACAGACAGCAACCGGAATGTTGCAGGTTTTATAAAGCGTCTCGGCATATCCGGCGGCAAAGTCCATAAGCTCCCCGATCGGAGAATATTTCTTGAAAATAACCTCGCCTTCCCTGTCCGTATAAATTTCCAGCGGATCCCCTTCACGGATACGCATCGTGCGGCGTATTTCTTTCGGGATCACGACTCTGCCGAGATCGTCGATTCTTCTAACAATTCCTGTGGCTTTCATTCTATATAATCCTCCGTATAATCAAAATCATCGGTCTGAACCGAGTCAAATATTTGAAATATTTACAATGATATTTTCCGCATTTTCCGGCGATTTATACAGATTGCGGAAAATATTTTCCCGACGATTTTCCGTGGAAATATTTTTCAAGCCAAATAAACAAACAGGAAAGACGCCATCGCCTTTCCTGTTTGTTCATCGATATCGCTCAAAGCTTCCGTTTTTTCTCAAACAGTCCTGTGACCGAACGATCGAGGATTTCGATCCTATCCCGGTCAAGCTCCTCCACAGAAATTCCCAAAAGATGTCCCGCACGCATTTCTTCGGTCCAATCGAAAAGAAATTTCTTTCTATCCGCAGGAGCAAGCAAGAGGAAGTCCTCCTGGCAAATGCGCCGAAAGCACCCGAGCCTGCCAAAAGAATGAAATCTCTCCGCCTTGTCCGACAATTCATCATAGAGCGTTCGATAGTCTTCCTCACATACAGCAGTTCCCTTATCATCATTTTTCAGTTTGAGCAGTACGCCTAAGGAGCTTTGCGACAAAATCAACTGCGCGACCGAAAAAAGCTCTCCCGACGGAGAAATCCCGTATTCCCTGCCGTCATACAGGATGCGGCAGCCCAACGGCCGATTTTCATTCCATACGTACTCGGATTTTATCGTTTCCGGCCAATTTCCGTCACACAAATCAAAAATTTCCGTGGGAATGCCGGATTCAAAGAAGTGGCAGAAGCCGAAAGCATGCCGGACATAGCAAGGAAGTCCATTTGCACTTTCTTGGCAAGGAACCGACGAATTTTCGCCGTCCATATTCCGGCGCTTTACGAGCAAATCGCCGGAAGAGCTGTCACAAGGACAGAGCTTGCCGCCGATGACAGCCGCAAGCAAAGCGTCCTGTGCATAAAAATAATCGTTCACACCGTGGCTGTCATACAGCGCGCAGCTCCGTTTGACTTTCATAAGCACATCGAACGGCAGATAATCGGCGGTACACCCGCAAATGCTTTCAAGCACACGCGGCACGTTGCCTTTACATACGTCAGCACCGCTATCCTCTCCGACATATGTAAAAAAGACGCCGTCCGGCTTCATCTGTCGGAGCTTTACGATTTCTTTCACAATTCGAGCGGCATGGGAAGCGCTCGCTGTCATATAAGCAGAAACCCATTCTGAGCGCCGCTTCCGAATCAGGGCGGCAATCGGCGCTTCATATTCGGAAAGAAACGGATAATATACGGATTGACATTTCAAAATGTGAGCGGCCTCTTCGACATCGGCCGGCCGATATGGAGCAGCATCCTGCGCCCGCGGCAAAAACGTCCCCTTTCTCAGCTCGGAAAAGCAGAGAGAAACCTCCGCATCATCCGCATATGGTTCAAGTTCGGTGAAAATCGTCCGGTAAAGTTCCGTTTTCGTGCATAACGGAGGCCGGTGTATGTAGCTAACATAATTTTTAAGCTCGGAAGCATCTGCTCGAAACATCGGACAATACCGAATCGGCGCATATTTTCGGTAAAGACGTTTGAGAAGTCTCAAATCCGTTTTATGCTTATGATAAAGTGCCAAGCCGTCGTCCGGACATCCTCCGTGCTTTAAGATATGATGCAGCGCAAGATAGACAAGGCGTAAATCCGCCCTCTTTTGGCTGGTCAAAAGCTGTTTTCTCAAATGATAAACCGTCGGACATGATTTCAAATACGTCTTTTTATCGAATGCCTGTCCCATCAGGGAGGGAATCCCGTCAAATTCGTCCTCTGCCGCAGCTCCGCTGCGGACACGAAACAAAAAGTCGGAATCCAAGACAGCCAATCTATCGGAAAACAGTTCCCGGAGGGTTTCGATGCTATCATCCAAGGTTGGAGACTGATAGAAAAGCATCTGTTCCGCAATCCCCGTGTGCGAGATCCCCCACATGCTTTTTCCTTTGAAGCGCGCCAACTTTCCTCTTTTTTCGATAACGGCATATCCGACCGCATCCCGCCCAACCGCAAGTCCGATTTCATAATTCGACATTTTTTTCATTTTCCTGTTGACACCTTTGAATTTTTGTTTTATAATAAGAATAGTCTTACTAACATATCAATATTATTTTCCGAGTTAGATTGGGGAGCTCCCCGTTGGCATCGCCAACCCGTCGACGGACGTTTTACAAACCGCTTTCAAGCGGTTTGTTTTTTCATAAAAAATCTTTACAATAATATATACGTAAAATCGACCCCCAAATCCCCAAAAAATCGAAAAAAAATTCGCCGATTTCTGCTTTTTTTCGCAGAATCGGCGAATTTTGTATGATATATATTCAAATTTACGGATGCGGAAACTCACTTCATGATAGAAATCAACGATTCCAGCCATACCAAATCCGGTGCGGAAATCACATAATATAGGTCGTCCTCCATCATCACCGCCTGAATACCGTTGCTCACCTCCATAAGCCAGCAGTTCTTTCCGCCGATCTGCCGGCAGTCCTCCTCGGAAAAGCTTTCGATCGAATATCTCGCATCCTCCGCGTAAATACTAATGCCGCAGCCGCCGTTTAAAGAGAGCATCACAAGCTTTCTGTCGGGAAATTCGGCATATCTGACAGCCGTAATCGAAAATTGTGTTCCCTGTGTTCGAGGATACAGGATGGAAAACGGCAAAACCTGATTCAATTCTTCCACACTGCCGAAAGATCTCATGTTTTCCGTAAATTCAAGCTCACGGTCCCCATTCTTGATAGGACCTTTTCCCGAGATGCCAAACATATCCTTGATAGCCGGCAGAAATCCGGCTGCGGGATTATTCCGGGAATAGACGGCCATACCGAAAACCAACAGACCGACCAAAAGGACTGCTGTGATCAAGATCCGGAAAAGCAGAGCCATGCTCATTCCGCGGCCGCCCTCATCGGAGGACGCCCCGCCGGAGGCCAGCAATTTTTTCATCCGCCGCTGATGCCGTTTTGAAAACACGATTTTCTTATCCAGCTCCTCGGAGGAAGGGACCAGGTCAAGCTCCTCGGCGTGTTTTTCCTCCAATGCTTTTTTCAAAAGCTCCTCAAAACGCTTCTCGTCATCGTGATTTGTTTTCAAAGTATCGGTCACCTCCTATCATTTTCATAAGAATCATTTTTCCATTTCCTAATCTGTGGCTGACAAGCCGCGCCGACGGGATATTCAAAAGCTTGGCAATCTCCGGATTGCTGTACCCATGAAGATATTTTAACTGAAAAATCGGCGTATAGGCGTCGCCGAGCTTGTCGATCGAAGCAAGAAGTCTTTCATACGCCTCATGGTCCAGCAAAGCTTCGTCAGGCGTTCGGCCATCTTCCGCCAAGCTGCCGCAAAGATTTTCCGAGATGTTCTCGTCCGTCACGGAATTCTTTTGCTTCCTTTCATAATCGATCGCCGTATGCTTCGCCAAAATCACCAGCAGGGACCTCAGCTTTTTCAAATCCGCAAGATCGATGCGATCGGCCATTTCAATCAGTCTCACAAAAAGATCATGCGTCAGGTCCTCCGAAGTCTTTTGATCGTTGATTATCCGGTTGATCACATAAAATATGATCTTTTCATAATGCAGATAAATATATTCGATTTTCTGCCTGTCCGCTTCACAGCAGCAGGCGGCGAGCAGCCCTATCAGCATCCGCACCACCTCGCCTTATACTTTTCCATTATTGACTTTTGGTAAATCATAATTTTAACAGATATTTTTGCAAAATATAGCGTTTTATCCAATACATGACTTTCTTTTATGTATAAATTATATCATGTTATTTCTATTAAGTCAATGGTAGAAGCAAAAAGGAAAAAATATCGGAATATTTGTCCAAACCGTTCCATATATATGTACTGATATATTGGAAAAGGGGAGGCTTGACTTGAAAGGAATCGTTGAGGAAAGAGCGATAAAGCTCGGAGAATATATCGTTGAAAACAAATATACCGTCCGCAAAGCGGCCGCAAAATTCGGAATCAGCAAATCAACCGTACATAAAGACGTCACAGACAGATTAAAAACCATCAATCCGTGGCTGTACCGCGAGGTCGGCCGCGTGCTGGAACAAAACAAACAGGAACGCCATATGCGCGGCGGCGAAGCGACACGCCAAAAATACATGCATATGAAAGGATAATCCATCCCCGCGCAAGCAAAGGCCGGACAGGGTGAAGCACGGACGGATAAGCCGCTTCAAAATGTCGCGGAGTTTTTCCTCACTTCCCATAAAAATTCATAAAGGCGCGGCTAAAAACCGCGCCTTTCTTCTTGAAAAAACAAATTTATTCTCGATTCCGGTTGACAAATATATGGCTTTGGTGTATCATGGCCATATCCCCCATGGGGGGATATGGAGGTATTATGCATACACATGAAAATACGCAGGCTGTCCTGAACCGCATGTCACGCGCGATCGGACACATGACCGCCGTAAAAAGAATGATTGAGGAAGGGCGGGATTGCAGCGAGGTCCTCATTCAGCTCTCCGCCGTCAAATCGGAAATCACAGGCGTCAGCAAAGTGATTTTAAAGGAGCATATCGGCCACTGCATCGTCGATGCCGTCCATGAAAACGACGACGAAACCGTTCGTCAGCTTTTGGAGGCGATCGATAAGCTGGTATGAAAAAAGCCAATACAAAAGGAATCATGCTGGCAGTTCTGGCGGCGGCGCTTTATGCGGTCAGCTCACCGCTGTCAAAAATACTGCTGGATTATATGCCCTCCACGCTTATGGCGGGTTTTCTCTATCTCGGCGCCGGGCTTGGCATGGCCGTCATGATTTTGCTCCGAAAATTATGGATGCCGAAAAAATCCGACGAACGGCTGACAAAAAAAGAGCTGCCCTATACGGTCGCCATGATTTTGCTCGACATCGCCGCTCCCATCTGTCTTTTATACGGTTTAAAATCGACAACGGCCGCGAATGCTTCCCTGCTGAACAATTTCGAGATCGTGGCAACCGCCGTGGTCGCGCTCGCCGTATTCAAGGAAACGATCAGTCCGCGTCTGTGGGCAGGCATCGCGCTCATCACGCTTTCCTGTGCGCTCCTGTCCTTTGAGGACATATCAAGCCTGCGGTTTTCCTTCGGCTCGCTTTTCATTCTTCTTGCCTGCATCTGCTGGGGCTTTGAAAACAACTGCACCCGGAAAATCTCCTCCAAGGACCCCATGCAGATTGTTCTCTTAAAGGGGATTTTTTCCGGACTCGGCTCCGTCGTCATCGGCCTTTGCATCGGAGAACGCGTCACCGTACTGTGGAGCGTTTTTGCGGTTCTCGGCGTGGGACTTGTCGCCTACGGACTCAGCATCTTCACCTATGTGCATGCCCAAAGGATTCTCGGAGCGGCGAGAACAAGCGCGTATTATGCCGTCGCGCCCTTTATCGGCACGATGCTGTCCCTTGCGATTTTCCGTGAAATTCCCGCTTACACGTATTTTATCGCCCTCGCTTTGATGATGCTCGGCGCATGGCTTGCAGCGCAGGATAAGCCGCTGTTCAGAAAAAAGCGGTAGCCATTCAAGGCTTGGCACATCATGGAATCCATCCATAAAAAACAGGATTTGAACCTTTCAAATCCTGTTTTTTGTTTTGCCGAACGGTATTTTACTCTCAGTCGGAAAAAGCCTTTTTCACACCGTCTTATTTGGAAACCGTCTCGGATTTCTCCTCTTGCGCATCGGAGGAGGTTTTCGCCGCGGCTTTTTTTCCACCGCCGCACATGACATTCACAAGAATGCCGAGAATCAGCGCGGTTGCAATGCTGGTGATGGTGATTTTCCCGAAAGTGAGGGCAAGTCCGCCGATACCCACAATAAGAATCGTGGAAACGACAAACAGATTGCGGTTGTCGCCAAGATCGACCTTCTGAATCATTTTAAGGCCGGATACCGCGATAAAGCCGTAAAGCGCAACGCAGACGCCGCCCATGACGCAGGACGGAATCGAGTTGACAAACGCGACAAACGGAGACAGGAAAGCGATGATAATCGCGCCGATCGCGGCGGCAATAATGGTCAGAACGGAAGCGTTGCCGGTAATGGCGACGCACCCGACGGACTCGCCATATGTTGTATTCGGACAGCCGCCGAACAGAGCGCCGGCAATCGAACCTACACCGTCGCCGAGAAGCGTGCGGGAAAGTCCGGGATCTTCAAGCAGGTCCGTTTCGATAATGGAGGAAATGTTTTTATGATCCGCGATATGCTCCGCGAACACGACGAACGCCACCGGAACATAGGCCACCGCAATCGAGGCGATATAGCTGCCGGAAAGCTCGCCGAACGCGCCGAACGCATCGACAAATGTGAAATTCGGCACAGCGAGGAAAGTGGAAAGCGCAACCTTTCCGTCCACAAGAAGCCCTTCAAAAACGCTGAAATCGATGACTTTGAGCGCGTCGTTGCCCGTAGCGTTGCCAATCACGGTGAAGACCGCAGCGACCGCATAACCTGCAAGGATCCCCATGATGAACGGAATCAGCTTCATCATTTTTTTGCCGTAAACCGAACAAAGAATCGTGACGGCCAGCGTGACAAGACCGCAAAGCACGGCAATCAGCTTATCTCCGCCCGCATTTGCCGTTTGAAGGTCATTTATCGCGTTACCGGCAAGGGAAAGTCCGATAATGGAAACCGTAGGTCCGATGACGACGGCAGGCATGAGCTTATTAACCCATTTTACGCCGACAAGCTTCACGATAATGGCAATGACCACATAGACAAGTCCTGCGAATACCGCGCCGAGGATAAGGCCGAGATAGCCGAGCGCCATTGTGGACGCTCCCGCAAATGCGGCCGCCATGGAACCGAGAAATGCAAAGGATGAGCCGAGAAACACGGGGCTTTTCGCTTTGGTAAAGAGCACATATACGAGTGTTCCCACACCCGCACCGAGAAGAGCTGCGGCAGGACTCATTTCACTGCCGGTCGTGTTGTTGGTGATGACCGGAACGACAAGGGTGGCCGCCATAATCGCCAGCAGCTGCTGAATCGCGAATACGATCAGGCGCCCGAGCTTCGGTCTGTCTTTTACGCCATAGACAAGTTTCATACTGATTTTTCCTCCAAATTTTTTATATCAAATGCGTTCGCATTCAACATTTCCGGTTTCATAAAGATCGACGGCAAGCTCTCCGTCGCACGGCGGCACAAGCACGCCGATGACCTCCGTTTTCGATGTCGGAATGTTCTTGCCCACAAAATCCGCACGGATCGGAAGCTCGCGGTGTCCTCTGTCGATGAGCACCGCCAGATACACGCGCGACGGACGGCCGAGCTTCATGATCGCCTCCAAGGCGCATCTCGCCGTTCTCGCCGTATAGATCACATCGTCCACCAAAATCACGACCTTCCCCGTCACGGGAAACGGCACATGCGTCTCGCTTACCGTCGGCTCCTGTGTCTTATCGGTAAGGTCGTCCCGATAAAGCGAGATATCAAGCGTTCCGACCGGCGGCTCGACATTCTCAATTCTCCGGATATTCTCCTGCAACCGATAGGCAAGCGGGACGCCGCGCGTCTTGATTCCGATAAGGCAAAGTCCCTCCGTCCCATGGTTCTTTTCCACGATCTGATGGGAGATGCGCATGAGCGCCCGCTCCACATCGTCCGAATTCATCAGCCGCGTTTTTCGATTCATGTCGCCTCATCCTTTCATAAAACAATGTCCTTCGCCGGACTTGTCCCGCAAAAAAAGGGCTTTCTGCCTTGACAGAAAGCCCGATTTTGACCGTAAAACCATCGCAAAACACCGGAATCAAAATCTTGACGGCAGCTCTGTACCGACTTAAAAATTTTCTCATATCCGTGAAACATGCTCTATTTTTTGTTATTATAGCATGATATTCGATGTTTTGCAACAATTATTTCATAATTTATTCAAATTTTTTGTCAGACCTTGACCGTCCAGCCGTAAGGATCCGGCAGTCTGCCCCACTGAATGCCCGTCAAGGTATCGTAGAGGCTCTGCGTCGTCTTTCCGATTCCGCCGCCGTTTACGACATGCGAAACGCCTTCATAAGAAAGCTGCCCAATCGGAGAAACAACGGCGGCTGTTCCGCAGCCCCATGCCTCCTCGAGCTTTCCGGACTCCGCCGCGTCGATCAGCTCATCGACGGAGAGCAGTCTCTCCTCGACCGGGATCCCCATATCCCCAAGAAGCTGGATGCAGGACTTGCGTGTGACACCCGGCAGAATCGAACCGGTCAGCGCCGGTGTGACGACGGTACCGTCGATTTTGAACATGACGTTCATCGCGCCGACCTCCTCGACGTATTTTCTCTCCACACCGTCGAGCCAAAGCACCTGAGAAAAACCTTTTTTCTCGGCAATCTCTCCGGCGCGGCTGCTTGCGGCATAGTTGCCGCCGCATTTGGCATAGCCTGTGCCGCCGCGCACTGCGCGCACGTCCTTGGTTTCAATCATGATTTTGACGGGGTTAATCCCCTCCGGATAATAGCTGCCGACCGGAGAAGCGATGACGACATACATCGCGTTATGTACGGAATGAACGCCGAGACTCTCGTCGTTTCCGATGAGGAACGGGCGCAGATAAAGCGAGGTGCCCTCCGCCGAGGGAACCCAGTCCCTCTCCATATCGACAAACTGAATAAGAGCGGAAAGCGCAAAATCCGCGTCAAGCTGCGGCAGACAGATTCTCTCCGCCGAGTTGTTCATTCTTGCAAAATTTTCGGAGGGGCGGAACAGCTGCACGCCGCCATCGGGCGTTCTGTACGCTTTGAGCCCTTCAAAAATCTCCGCGCCGTAATGGAAGACCGTAGAGGCCGGGCTGAGAGAAAGATTGCCGAACGGAATGATTCTCGCATCATGCCATCCCTGCCCCTCGGAATACTCCATCACAAACATGTGATCCGTAAAATATTTTCCAAAGCCGAGCTTGCCGGAATCCGGTTTTTCTTTCGGCACCGTCACTTTTTCCACTCTGATGGATTGCATCGTAACCTCCTCCTGCCGTCTATCAGTCTTTCCCATCACCGGCAGCTTTCTGTATTCGTATTAAGATAGTATATTTACTATATTATATCGCCGGCTCTCCGTTTTGTCAAGAGAATCAGAGAAAACGATTTAAGAAATCACATCCGGAAGGAAAAGCGACGATACGTTCCGGCAGCCATCCAAAATCCCGTCCTCCACACCGATAACCGTGTAAACGCCGCCATTCTTCACGACCGCCGTCGGAACGAGGAAAAGCCTGTCCGTTTCGGGGACATACACGCTGCTTTTTCTGACATATTCGGGCAAAGCCACAAGCCTTGCCGTCATCGCCTGTTCGTCCAGCTCATATACCGCGCCGCGCGAATCGGTGTCGAGCGCGACCGGCTCCTCATAGGAGACAAAAACGCGAAAAGCATAGGTAAAATCATCGAGCACAAATTCGGCGCGAATATTCCCGCAGGCGTCCCTGTCATATAGAATCGTGTAGCCGGAAAGCTCTTTGATGCTTCCGTTTTCGAGGCGGACGGCGCACAATTCGTGATACGGAAACTCCGAGCCGATATCGAATGCTTCCGGCAGACCGATAAAGCAAGGCTCCGTGCCCACCGCAGCCGTTTCCAAGCCGTTTGCCGCGCCGTATTCGGAAAAAGCGCTGCCCGGCGCGGCATACAAAACAACCGACGGCGCGCCGGAAAACACCTCCTCCCCTATAACGGAGACCTCCGCACAGATGAATGCCGACAGCTCCGTGCAGCCCGCAAACGCGCGGTCGCAGAGAGAATCGAGTCTCCCCACAACAATCTGCCGCAATGCGGAGCAGCCCTCAAAGGCCGAAGCCTCAATCGACCGCAGTCCGGCCGAGCGTTCGACCGAGGAAAGCGAGGCGCATCCGGAAAACGCCCGCTCGCCGATATCGGTGACGGAATCCGGCAATGTGATTCTCACAAGCGATGTGCAATTCAGGAAAGCGCCATCCGAAATCTTTTGCAGTCCCTCCGGCACCGAAACGGAGAAAAGCGACGTGCAGCCGGAGAATACATATCGGCCGAGCGCATCCATTTCCTCCGGCATTTCCACCCATTCCAAAGCGGTACAGCCGGAAAATGCTCCCTCCCCAATCACGCGGACCCCGTCCGGAATCCGCACGCCGGTGAGCGCCACGCAGTCCTCAAAAGCTCCCTGCGCAATCTCCGTCACGGGATATCGGACGCCGCCCGAAACGACATAGGCCGGAACGGCGAAAAATCCCGCAGCCTCCGGCGCCGAAAGCAGAACCGCGCCATCCTCCCGCACGGAATACGTCACGCCGTCCGCACGGAAATCCGCTCCGAGCGTCGGAATATATTCCTCCGTGACCTCGACCTCGAAGCTGTGATAAATCCCGCCAAGCTCGATGCCGACCGTGCTTTTTCCCAAATCCGAAAATTCATATTCCGCCTCATATCGGTCGATGGATACCGTTTTCCCGTCCGACGTTCGCGCTTCAATCAGAATGGAGCTTTTGTCGAAAGCCTCTCCGATATGATAGGTCTTTTCCGGCTTTACAAACCGAATTTCAAAATCTTCAAGTAACACAAGCTCGATTTCAAGATGATATTCCCGTTCATGCGTGCCGTCGGTAAAGCGCAGAACAAAACGGTTCTCCCCCTCGTCAAGCGGAATCGCGCCGTCCTCGACATACTGCTCGCCCGTCGAATCCGAAAACACGGTGACACGGTCATAGCTCGATACGATATCATAGGTCATCACCGCGTATTCGCCGTATACCGTACCGGAAATGACATCTCCCGACAGCGTATATCCCTCAGCCAGCGTGAAGTCCGGTTTATATTCCTCCGTTCTGCCGCAGGAGGCGGCGCAAAGCAGAAAAAGTATAACGGCAACGGCCGGCAGATATTTCATGCTTCTCACGGTTTTCTCATCCTTTCCGAATCTCTGTTTACTTCCTAAAAAAGACTTTCGTCTGCTTTATCTGATAAAATTCGTCCGAAGCTTCGGCTCGTATGTAGGATACGGTACGCCTGCCCGACGTCCCGCTTCGATGCAGCGAAGGAGCCATGTCATGTTCTCCGCCAGCGTGCGAACGGTCTGCAATCCCTCGAGGTCACGCTTTACCTCCTCCGGCGTGTTTCCATGCACCTGATTCCAGTATTGGGAGCTTACCACCGGCATATTCGTCATCATAAAATATTTGTTTAGAATCTCAAACGCCGCAGAAGCGCCGCCGCGGCGGCAGGAAACAACAGAGGCCGCCGGCTTACCCGCCATTTTTCCGCCGCCCGCATAAAACAGACGGTCGAGAAACGACGTAATCTGTCCGGAAACGCCGGCGTAATAGACCGGTGAGCCGACAATCAGGGCATCGATGGAATCGAGCTTTGCGAGCACTTCATTGACCTTGTCATCGACAAAGCAGCGTCCCGTCTTCCGACATGCGCCGCAGGCGATGCAGCCGGCGACCGGCGCTTTGCCGAGATACAGAATTTCCGTCTCAATCCCGTTTTTCGAGAAAACATCCGCCGCTTCGCAAAGCGCCGTGTAGGTGCAGCCGTGTTCGTTCGGACTGCCGTTGATCAGCAATACTTTCATAGAAACCTCCAACCATATTTTTTATTATTATATCGATAGAATGTGAAAAAATCAACGCTTCCCCGCAATGTCCTGTCGGATTTCATCCGGAGATGGCGCAACACTGAAAGGCAAAAATGATTTTTCATTCAAAATAACATTGACAATATCACAAAAAAAGGATATACTAAAATAAGGAAAAAATTAGAATAATAGTCATCAACAATCCAAACACTTTGTAAAGGAGATTGAAAATGGAAATAACAAAAGCAAAAAAACAAAGCCATCGGCATGTACTCATATTTATAATCGCCGTACTTCTGCTCGCTGCCGTCATCGTCTGTCTTTTCCTGTCGGGTTATCTTGGACTATGGGTATACGGCATGAGCTCCATTGCAGACAATAAACGGTATGAATATGTCCACAATGAAGTTGAGGGAGAATACTCCTTTACCGTCGATCTTACCCATTTGGAAAGCAACACCGGGAAAGTCGTTTTTCGTGATGGGAATTGTTATATCGACATTCAGAGCATGGATGAGAATGACGGTCTTTACCGGATTCATTTCCGTTCTCACGGGGTCTATAATATCCATGGCGCAACCTTGATTTCGGGAGCATCTCATCCGTCACGATCGTATAACGTAGATGCATTATTATACTGCTGTTTAAATGATCAAATTTATTCTTGCCACATTGCGGGATTAACCGGTGTCAGTTTCAAAGACGGCGACTCTTTCAGCTATTATATTCCGACAGAAGCAATGCAAGATGGCAGCACCACCGTCACTTTAACATTTTCAGGTTTGGTCAATAACAAATGGCATAAGAAATAAAAGCAATGCGAAAATAAAAATTTTGGGAGGTTAAAAATAATGAAAAAAACAAAATGGATTTCAATTTTGACTGCACTTGCCATGACACTTTCCGTATTCTCTCTTTCCGCCTCTTCTCTGAATCTTGAAATTCAGGAAGAAGAAGCTATGATAACCGACAAAATGGTCTTTGCCGCCGAAATGGGCAAAAAATACGAGGCCGCTTTATCAAAGGGAGAAATTGTTCAGAGTGATATTGCAAGCAGAGATGAATTGATGATGCAGTATATGTTTGCATCGGATGAGGAACGGGAAGAAATCTCAGAACTGCTCGAACAAAGAGGCGTCTACGTATATTCCGTCGGCGAAAATGCAGCGTCTGTTACCAATGAAGAACCTTCTGTTTCTCCGACAAGTATTTGGTATCCGACTAGCGGATCGGGTGATGTTGAAATGCAGGCACCAATTATTTATTATGAAGCTTGGGAGGACAGTTGGACCGTAACCTGCGGCGGACAATGGAAAAACGACAACTGGCGCCCATATCTGCCTGGTACCACAGGCAATTTAGGAGATGTAGACGCGTTTGGCGTCGGTTATACCAACATCAAGTCGTCTTACAACTCCTATGTCATACGCTCATGCGGTTATCTTACCGATCAAAACGGAAACAACATGGTATCAACCAATAACCGTTCCGATGGTGACGGAAGTATAGGCTTCGGATTCCGACTTCAGGACAAAGTATCACATCTGCCTTCTTTGCTTGGCGAATACCTCTATGTAGGTTACAAATGGTACGGAAGTTGTACCTATGACGCTAAGTTTTCTACATACAGCGGTGTTGCAACAGCGTATTATACGCATACTTATTCAACAGCAACAATAAACAGTGTAAAATTTGGTGTTAATGGAAAAATTGGAGGAGTTGAAGTAGATATTTCCAACAAAGAAGTATCTTTCACAGCTTACAGCAACGACACTCCTCTCCGCGCCTACGGACTTGAATAAAATTCTCTCATTGCTTTTATCATAGAAAAAAAGAGGAGCGCCGCTCCTCTTTTTGTTTTACAGAATAATACAGATAAGGCCGCCGCTGCCCTCGTTGATGATTCTTTGGAGCGTCTCCGACAGCTTTGCGCGCGCGTCGTCCGGCATATGGGAAAGCTTCGTGTGAAGTCCCTCGTTGACCAGTTCATAAAGCGATTTACCGAACATATTCGTCTCCCAAATCTTCTGCGGATCGGTCTCGAACTCGCGCAAAAGGAAATTGACCAGCTCCTCGGACTGCTGCTCGGTGCCCACACTCGGGGAAACCTCCGCCTTGATATCCGCCTTAATCATATGAATGCTCGGTGCAGAGGCGCGCAGCTTCACGCCGTAACCGCCCGACTGCTTAACAATCTGCGGCTCTTCAAGCGTGAGGTCATGCAGATCGGGCATGACGATGCCATATCCTGTCTCCTCCACCTCGTCGAGCGCCGCCTTGACCTTGTCGTACTGCTTCTTGACGTCGGCAAGCTCGACCAGCTGCTTCATCAGCGCCTCGTCGCCGTCGATATCGAAGCCGGTCAGCTCCCCAATCAGCTGATAGAAAAGACCGTCCGCAAGCTCCATATGAATCGAGGCGCGGCCGCAGCCAAGATCGATCTTATCGATTCTGACGTTCTTTATGTACTCATTTTCAGCCGCCTTTTCAAAGCATTTCGCGATATCGCCGGTACGGGTGACATTGGCGGCGCACTCGGAAATCGTATCGTATACGGAACGGTGAATCGGATGAGAATTGTCAAGCGCATTCATAAAATCCGGAAGATCCACGGAAATTTCCGTCACCGGAAATTCCAGCAAAACGAGTTCAAGGATATGCTTGATATCGTTTTTGTCGAGTTCAAGGCAGCTTACAAGCGCCACGGGCGCATTGTATCTCTCTTCAAGCGAGAGCGCGAGCGACACGGCCTCCTCGCTGTCCGGACGCGCGGAGTTGAGCACGATGACAAACGGCTTGTTGATTGCATGAAGCTCCGCCGCGATGCGCGCTTCGCTGTCCACATAATTTTCACGGGAAAGCTCACCGAAGCTGCCGTCACAGGTCACAAGAACGCCGATTGTGGAATGGTCTGTTATAACCTTCTGCGTGCCGATTTCCGCCGCCTTGTCAAAGGGCATGCTTTCCTCCGACCACGGCGTCATCACCATGCGCGGCTTGTCGCCCTCGAAGTTTCCAAGTGCTTCGGGCACGATATAGCCTACGCAGTCGATCATCTTCACGGAGAGTGTCGCGCCGCCGTCGAGCGTTACCTCGACCGCATCGTCCGGGATGAATTTCGGCTCCGTCGTCATCACGGTTTTGCCCGCCGCGGACTGCGGCATTTCATCCTTGGCGCGCTGTCTGTCATAATCGTTTTTGATGTTCGGAATCACAAGCGTTTCCATGAATTTCTTAATAAAAGTCGATTTTCCCGTTCTGACGGGACCGACAACGCCGATATAGATATCGCCGCCGGTACGCGCCGCTATATCGCTGTAAATATTGGTATTGGCCATATTCCCCTCCGCATTTGCACAATATTTTGATTGCTATATGCTTATGCGGCTCGTTCGGGTTTTATGACTGAAAACGGACAGGATTTCCCGTTTTTCCGAGCAAATGAAAAAAATACGGTTCTATCCCAACGGCAAAGCGAGAAAAGCGGCATCACCGGCCGCCTTTTTTCTCGCTTATAAAAGCGGAAAGACGCTCCGCAACGCGCCTTTCCGCCATTTCCTTAGGAGTGCGTGACAAACACGCTATATGATAAAAAGTGATTTAGAATCGCTTTTCATCGCAAATTTAAGATATTACAACCTTATCATCCGCGCCTCTGCCGACAGCCGCCGCACCGGAAGACGAAGCATCCGTGCAGCTTGTAATATTACAGCCGGCAACATAGGAATTAGAATAATCGCCGATTACGAAACCGAAAGCTTTGGTCGTTCCGTAGCTGGTTTCGGGAGCGGCAAAGTTGAGCGTGCCCTTGTTGGTGCATCCGGAGATCGTGCCGGCTTCCACAGTCTGATTTTTATCGAAGTTACGATAGTAACCGACGATACCGCCGACGGAAACTCTGTCCTTATGCTCCGCAACGCCGCAGCCTGTTGTAATAACGGTTGCTTCATTGGTGCAGTTCTTGATTGTACCGGAGGACATCGCGCCGACTACGCCGCCGACACGGTGTGCGCCTTTGACCATACCCTTAACCTTAACATTTTCAAGTGTTCCGCCGTCGAGATAGCCGACCGCACCGCCGAGCTGAATACCGTCCGTCACCTCAGAGGTAACCTCATAATTGACTTCAAGCGTGATATTTTTCAGCGTAGCGCCCTTTCCGAGATATGCGATAAATCCGATTGCAAATTTATCCTGATTGCCGGTCGAAGAGCAGTTCAGCATGTTCGCATCCTTGATGGTGGTTGTTGCAGGAAGCGTAACCCCGGAAATGGTAGCGCCGTTTCCGTCAATCGTGCCCTTGAACTCACCGTCGGCGCCGATCGCTTTCCAAATGGTGGAGCTGACATCAATTGTAGCATCCGCCGGAAGTGTGATAGTAACACCGCTGAAATTCTCGCCGTCCGCGACAAGTCCCGCAATGGATTTGAGCTGATCGGCCGCATTTTCCGCCGTAAAAGTATAGGCGGTTTTGCCCTCCTCATACCATGCGTAGTTGCCGAATACGCCGTTGCGGTAATATTTCTGCAAAAGAAGTTCCACTTCCGCCGCAGAAAGCGTCTTGCCAGCTACTTCATCCGCGATTTTCGCAATATCCGCATCCGCAAGCTTGAATTCTCCGAGCGCCTCTGTCACCGCCGATTTGACGTCGGACGTCGTGACAAAAGTGGTATTTCTCAGCGCGCTCTCCACCGCGTTCGTGATCTGCGATGCCGTTACGCCGGACGGAATCTTGATGCTGGAAACCGCACGGTTGACGATATTCTGAACCTCGCTCGAGGTCAGCTGATTGGCCATCGCTCTCTGAATGATCGTCGCAACCTGCTCCTCGGTGAGACCTGTGTTGCCGTTGTTTGCGCTTTCCGCATACTCTTTCAGAGCCGCCTCAACAACCTTTTGAACGTCGTCCTTGGTTGCAGCATTGACTTCCAAGCCGTCGAATTTGCTTTCAAAATCCTCCCAGCTCAGCCAGTCGGCATTTTCCAGCTTCTTTGTGATGTCGTCGATCTTCTGATTCTGTTCCGCCTGTTTGGCCTCCTGTTCCTTCGCCGCATCCTTCGCGTCGTTGACGACGTTAGAAAATACAGCGATCATGACGCCGGCGAGAATCGCGATGACGGCGATGACGATGACGAGCTCTACCAGCGTAAAGCCCC
>OIWQ01002693.1_pt1 | contig 17447 bp, 13 predicted proteins | sample 1587571 | NCBI WGS metagenome assembly OIWQ01 (sample SAMEA3888910, study PRJEB22519) | human gut metagenome | biome: human gut; feature: human-associated habitat; material: faeces | place: Denmark | collected 2010 | reverse complement strand
GCCGAGTTTCTGCCGCTTGTCTCATTACAGACATCCAGATTTTTTTCAAATACCCCTATTTTCAATTTGTATCTGGACAATTCCCTTGCGATCGCACTTCCGACCACACCAGCACCTATTACCGCAACATCATATGCACCTTTCATTTATTTTCTCCTTTATATATTTTATATTATGTTATATATTTCATATAATTTAATATATATCATAGTTGTTCGTTTGTCAATTAGTTTTACATAAAAAACTGACCTCTGAACATCGTTTTTTTCACCTGATGTTCAGAGATCAGTTTCCTGCCGTTTCTATTCTATTTTCTGGAAATAATCCGGGAATTCAGCTTTGATCGTATCAATATTTTCTACATAACGCTCCATATGGCGCAGTGCGATTTCTCTGGCTTTCGCTTTATCCTTCTGTTCGATCGCCTCTACCAATTCCTCATGATCTTTATAAATTTTTTCTTTTGGCTTGCACCGGAAGCTTAATATCGTTGTGCGGTCAAAATGCGGGGCTACCCCTTCCACCAGCTCGCACCAGTAGTTCCTTCCACACATCTGATAGAGCATCTTATGAAATTCCTTATCATAGTAGAAAATCTTTTCTTCATCGCCACGCTTGATATAAAGCTGCCAAAGCGCTATATTTTCCCATAATTTGTCAATATCATCTTTACTCAGCAGGTCGCATGCCATAACTGCCAGTTCCGCTTCAAGAACACTTCTCAAATGCCGGATCTCCTCGACCAGTCCTGAGTCGATATAAGACACATAGGTTCCTATTTTCGGTCTGATATCAATCAGCTTCTTCTGTGCAAGCTCCAATTCCGCTTCCCGGAATGGTGTCCTGCTCACGCCAAGCTGACCGCATATTTCCTGATCTATAAGTCTTTCCCCTGGAACAAGTTCTGTATTGACAATGTTATGTATCAGCACACGGAGTACATAATCTTTTGCCGATTCCTGTTTCTGCCTCTCCAGAATAGATTTCATACTAAAAAACCTCCATATTTGTTTTTTCACGCATGCATCTATTATACACTGTTTTTCCCATTAATACACTAAATTTACCAGACCGGTAGACAAAACAGGAACAAATGCAATCAGAAGCATGACAATGAGTAAAAGTACATAAAAAGGTAAGGATTCCTTAATAAACGCTTTTATATCACACTTCGTGACTCCGCAAGTGACAAATATAAGCGTTCCCATTGGTGGTGTGACACCGCCGACTGCCATAACAAAAATAAATAACATAGCAAAATGTATTTCATCGATTCCATAGGCGGCTGCAACCGGTGCCAGTAACGGAACCAAAACGATCATTGCAGCATTTCCCTCAATGAACATTCCCACTAAGAGCAGGAACACGATCACAATCAACAAAAAGAGATATTTATTGTGAATGTTAGATGTAATTAATGTTGTGAGCTGCTGAGGGATTCTCTCTCTTGTGAGTACCCATGCAAATGCAGATGCTCCACCGACGATCAGCATAATGGAGGCTGTTGTTGCGACACTTTCCTTCAGTCCTGAAATAATATTTTTGATCGTGATCTCATGGTAAACAACTCCGAGAAGCAGCGCATAGACGATTGCCACTGTTCCTGCTTCCGTCGGCGTCACTGCACCGATCCTGATTCCTCCGATGATAATGATCGGGAGACATAGCGGTAATACCGCCTGCCGGAAAGATTTTCCCAATTCCCCTTTCTGCCTCGGTTCCTTCTGTGCAACCTGATATCCTCTCTTTTTCGAGATGATCCACACAAGGATCATAAGGGATACACATAACAGAATACCAATGCCAATCCCTGCAACAAATAATTTTCCAATTGATACATTTGCAATGGAGCCATACAGAATCATACCGATTCCAGGTGGAATTAACGGAGTGATCATCGCTGAGGTTGCAGTAAGAACCGATGAAAATTCTTTTGAATATCCTGCTTTTTCCATCTCCGGAACAAGCATTTTTGCTTCCATTGCCGCATCAGCCAGATTGCTCCCTGAAAGTCCTCCCATCAAGGTAGACAACAGTACATTGACCTGTCCCAGACCACCTGTCATCCTTTTGGTCAGTGCATTACAAAAATTCATAATCCTTTTTGTCACACCTGTATAATTCATAAAAACGCCTGCGCATATAAAAAACGGGATTGCAAGAAGCGGTATACTCTGGGTTCCGGAAATAATACGCTGCGCCAAGATTGCCGGTGATGAGGACGCACCTAAAAGGAAATAAACCAATGCGCCGGCAAACACTGAGATAAACACCGGTACTTTAAAAAATAAACATAAAAGCAAAACCGCACAAGCGATCAGGATCACATATATCTGCATTTATTTTACCTCCTTTTTTGTCTTTAGTTCTGCCACTGAATTTTCCCAAAACTGTATGATCATACAGATACAGCTGATCGGAACCGGCAGATAAATCCATCCATAAGGCCAGTGCAAAATACTGGTATGAAGATGATAATGAAACATAATCTGTATATATTTCATGCTGAAGACAACAATGCATCCAAGAACAACGGTCACAACGACTGCGATCAAAACCGTTAATACCTTTTGTGCTTTCGCAGGAAACAGTTCATACAACATATCAATTGCCACATGTGAAAAGGTTTCAAATGCATATCTTGCCCCGAAAAAAATAACCCATATGATCAGCGCCAGCTGTACTTCTTCCTGCCATGAAAAAGGCTTTGAAAAGACGTACCGGAAAATAACCCCTGCAAAAGTCACTGCAATCAGCAGGACTAAAGCGATCACAGAAATCCCGATATCAATCTGTCTGAGTTTTTGTATCCATTTCATTTTCATCATAACCTCCTTCTATTGACCGATAATATTCTTAACGGTATCTACAAGGCCATCAGACCATCCATATTTTTCTTCCGCCGCATCATAAAATGACTGCGATGCTGCCAGCCACTCATCTGGGTTGTCCACCGTATAAACGGTAACCCCGGCTTCTTCAAGCTTCTGTAAAGCTTTGCTGGTCTCTGAATCCAGAATCTCATTATTATACACTCCGGCTTCCTCGCATGTCTTCATCAGGAGCTCCTGCTGTTCTTCCGTCAGGGAGGAAAAGAATTCATCTCCACAGCACCACGTCGTAAGATCATAAATGTGTGCATCTTCACAAAGGTACTTTGCAACTTCCTGATATTTTCCATTTTCAATTACTGCGATTGGATTCTCCAGCCCATCAATGGTTCCCTGCTGTAGTGCGGTATAGACATCCCCAAGACTCATCGGTGTTCCAGCCGCTCCGAGTGCTCCCATACTGTCAACCTGCAATTGATTTCCCGGCACTCTGATCTTCAATCCCTTCATATCCTCCGGGCTTTGCACAGGTTCTTTTGTGATGGTATTTCTCACTCCATAATGCCAGTTGCTTCCTACGATCACAAGTCCTGTCGTCTCCCGCAATTTTTCCTCCTGTTCTGCCCACCAGTCACTCTCTGCGAGTTTTTCTATATCTTCCCATGACCGGAAAAGGTAAGGTGCAAATGTTACACTGAAATCACTGACTCCCAGATCCGCATAAAAGGCTCCGTTCGCCAATGTTATGACAGAATCTCCTGCGATTTCCTGATTAATAATATCGGATTTCGATCCGAGCTGGCTGGACGGATATAATTCCACCTGAATTTCTCCGCCGCTCTGTTCTTCCAACAGCTCCTTCCATCTCTGACAGGCAAGATCAAGTGGCTCGCCCGGGTTGTTTTCATAAGCTATTTGTATATGCACAACATCTTCCTGTGCCACTGCGGTCTGCGTCATGCTATTCTGACATCCCGAAGCACACAGACCAATTGCCATACATGTAGCCATAACGATAAGTGTCTTTGCTTTCATATGTATTCCGCCTTTCATTTTTATTTTATGAAATATATAACATGTGTTCAAATATTTTTATATTGTTATTATATATCTCATTTGATCGCATTACAATTGTATAAGTTATCACATCTTTTCCTGCGATTTTTGTGATTTTTGCACAAAAAAAGCTACAACATTTGGAATTTAATTTCATTTTCTTTGAAATCTGATTCCAAATGTTGCAGCTATCCATGCTCATAAATGATTGATTCTTTTTACCATTTTCAAGCTTACACATTGCGCTTTATTTCAGTTTTATTTTATCCTCTCACCAACTCGAAAAACTGTCTCTGCAGCCTCTCGTCCCTGTCAAAAACACCGCGCGTCACAAATGTTACCGTCTTGCTTCCCGGCTTTTTCACACCACGCATCGTCATGCACATATGCTCTGCTTCCAGCATGACCATTGCGCCCTGTGGCTTTAAATATTCCATCAATGCATCTGCGATCTGTGCCGTCAACTGTTCCTGGATCTGCGGACGCTTTGCATACACTTCCACGGTTCTTGCCAGTTTGCTGAGACCTACGACTTTTCCATCCGGGATATACGCAATATGCGCTTTTCCGTAAAAAGGCATAAAATGATGCTCACAGGTCGAGTAAAATGTAATATCTTTTTCGAGAACCATCGCATTGTCTTTCACATGAAATGTCTTTGACAGCGGTTCTTCAGCGGTCTGCGTCAGTCCACCAAATATCTCTTCATACATTCTGGCAATGCGGTCAGGGGTATCGAGAAGCCCTTCTCTGTCCGGGTTTTCCCCGATTCCTTCCAATATTAATTTTACGCCCTCTTGTATTTTCTTTTTATCCATCTTTTTTCCTTCTTTACCGATACTGAAATGATATGGTCCACGTTCGATACTGCATTCCTATGTACGCTTTTATCGATCAATCCGACTGCATGATCTGCCTGATCTCTTTGAGATAAGATAAGGAGCCAAATGCAAGGATCACGCCGTCTTTTTTCGTGTGTTCCAGTGCCAGCTGCACTGCTTCCTTCATGGAACTGCATGCACTGACCTTCGGAAGCGGTTCCATACCTCCTGCTCCCTGTGGACTATTTTCTGTGCCCTGTACTTTTTCCGGCTTTCCGGCTCTCTCTTTCCACAGACGAGCCACGATCGCTTCTGCCTCGGACGCAAGTTCTTCCGCTTTCATCGCCCTCGGATTATCCGGCGTCACTGTAAAGGCGGCTCCCGCATAAGGCAGCATTGCCTCCAGCACTTTTTTGTGTTCCTTATCTGCAAGTACGCCTATTATATAAGTTATTGGAATGTTTGTAAAATATTTTTCCACAGACGCACTTAATTGAAGTGCCGCATCCTCATTGTGCGCACCGTCTATGATAAACAGCGGCTGTTCTCCTATGACCTCAAACCTGCCCGGCCACACGGTATTTTTGATCCCGTCTATAATGATCCGGTCTGCAATTCCAAGGATCTCCTTTAACACTGTGACCGCCAGACAGCAGTTTTCCACCTGATATGTCCCTGTAAGCCGGGTTGTCACCGTTCCAAGTCCCGGATGATCGAATCTGATCTCTTTTAACGTTTCGGTTTCCACCGTTACCTTGGAAACATCGGCTGTATAAAGCCTTGCGTGCTGTTTTTCCGCCTCTGATTCTATCGCCACCATTGCCTCCGCTTTTTGCAGGATGGTCACGACCGGACAATCTTTTTTGATAATGCCGGCTTTTGCCTGTGCAATCTCGGTCAGTGTATTTCCAAGAAATTGCATATGATCCATACTGACTGATGTAATAACGGAGCACACTGGCTTTTTGATCAGATTCGTTGCGTCTGTTCTGCCGCCCATTCCAACTTCCAACAGTACATAATCACATTTTTTCTGATAAAAATACAAAAATGCCATCGCTGTTTCCACTTCAAAAATCGTCGGATGTTCCATACCTTTTTCCACCATGCGGTCACAGGCACACTTCACCTGTTCCATGATATCCGCATACTCCTCGTGGCTCATGGACTGAAGATTGATCCGCCACACTTCCATCGGATCAAACACCGCCGGGGAACTATATCTGCCTACCCGGTATCCGGCTTCTATGAGTACCCGCTCTAAATAAGCCCCGGTAGAACCTTTTCCATTCGTTCCCGCAATGTGGATGATCTTAAGCCGCTCCTGTATATCCCCAAGCTCGTGCATTAAATTTTCAATACTATCAAGTCCTAATATGCTTCCCGATCTGCTGACATTTACGGCATACGCTCTTGCCTGCTCGTAATTCATTTTCCCACCTTACTTCTTTTGGTTTTATTTAACGCTTCGTTCCCTTGGTGTCACGATTTCCAACACGAAGTCTGTTTAAGACAACCTCTTTTCCCTTTACTTCAACGGTCTGCTCGTTCTCGCCGTCTAACACATAAATGTTACTCAATGCATCTCCTGCATTCAGTTTCATGCCACGCACGCCGACTGCTCCCTTTTTCTTTTCCGGGATTGTGGAAGCCTCAATACGCAAAAACATTTCTTTCTCAGACTGCATGACAACCGTCTCCTCACCTGTCATTGCGTGCACGATCAGAAGTTCATCATCCTCATTTAACTTCGTTGAGGCTGTCGTTCTCTTTGCCACGTCAAATTCACTTCCGTCAACCATCTTAAGCATGGCTGTTTTGGTTCCAAATAATAATCTGGAGTGAATGATCGCACCGAGGTTGATAATGTATATAAAGTTTTCCTCACTACTATCGTAGTTACTTAGATTGTCGATTGGAATTCCCTTATCTCGGAACTTTCCATATGGAAGATCAAGCACTTTCAACAGATGCATCTGTCCTTTGTTTGTAAAAATACAGATTTTATCCGTGTTCTTACAGGTTAAGATGTAACGGTTTTCCGTATCCGCTGCCTCTTTATTTCTCTCATAGACACTGACATCCACCGTTTTTGCATAGCCAAAGCGATCCATGAGGAACACCACATCCATCTCCTCAATCTTCTTCTCTTCCACAACCGCTTCCTCAAGATTGTCGATCAGAGTTTTTCTCGGAACCGCATACTGTTTCTTATAAGACTGAAGTTCTTTGATCAGCACTTTCGCCATGGTGGCACGGTTTTCCAAAATGTCCTCATACTCGGCGATATGCTTTAACGTATCCTCATGGTCTTTCATCAATGCCTCGATTTCTAAACCGATCAGCTTCTGTAAACGCATCTCCAGGATTGCCGTGGTCTGACGCTCTGTAAAACGGAGGTCTGATGCCATTTTTTCTGACTGTGCCGATTTAAAGGTGATATTGTCCGTCACACCATCGGTCAGACATGCTCTTGCATCTTTTACATTCTTACTTCCGCGAAGGATTTCAATAATAAGGTCAATGACATCACACGCCTTGATCAATCCTTCCTGTATTTCTTTTTTGTCTAATTCCTTTTTCAGTAATGTCTGATATTTTCTTGTGGCAAGCTCATACTGGAACTTCACATGATGACGGATGATTGGCACAAGTCCCAGCGTCTCAGGCCGTCCCTCCGCAACTGCCAGCATATTCACACCAAATGTGTCCTCTAACTTTGTCTTTTTATACAGCAGATTGATGAGATTCTGCGTATCGGCTCCTTTTCGAAGCTCTAACACAATACGGATTCCCTCTTTGGAGGACTGGTTTGTGATATCCACGATATCATTTGTTTTCTTGGTCTCCACGAGACTGTATACATCATTCAAAAATTTTCCGATGTTCGCACCGATCATCGTATATGGGATCTCAGTGATAACAATGCGCTCTTTTCCACCTTTGACCTGCTCCACTTCCACTTTTCCACGGATTTTGATCTTACCCATACCGGTGGAATAGATCTGGATCAGATCGTCCTTATTGGCAATAATTCCTCCTGTCGGGAAATCAGGTCCCGGAATATATTCCATCATCTGCTCAGTATTGATATCCGGATTCTTAATGTATGCGATCACACCGTCGATCACTTCGCCCAGATTGTGCGGTGGTGTGCTTGTCACCATACCGACCGCAATACCATCGGAACCGTTCACCAAGAGATTCGGGATCTTGACCGGCAAAACTTCCGGCTCTTTCTCTGTCTCATCAAAGTTTGGCACAAAATCCACGACATCCTTATCCAGATCCGATAAAAATGCTTCCTGCGTGATTTTCTGCAGACGCGCCTCCGTGTAACGCATCGCAGCTGCGCCATCTCCCTCGATAGAACCAAAGTTACCGTGTCCATCTACAAGCGGCAGCCCTTTCTTAAATTCCTGTGCCATGACAACAAGTGCGTCATAAATAGAACTGTCGCCATGTGGATGATATTTACCCATGGTATCGCCGACAATACGCGCACATTTACGGTACGGCTTGTCATACCGGATTCCCAGTTCGTACATATCATATAAAGTTCTTCGCTGCACCGGTTTTAAGCCATCGCGGACATCCGGCAAAGCTCTTGCGATAATAACACTCATCGCATAATCTATATAAGATTTCTGCATCAGTTCCGAATACTCGGTACGGATAATCTGTTCTTCCTGCTGCATCATATAACCTCTCTATCTGTTATTCTACAGACCATTGCAAAATGTTTGTCATCTGCTTTACGATTTTTCAATGATCTACTGCTATTTTTACCGTCTGCACTATACGTCGAGTTCTGCGTCATGCGCATGTTCATAAATAAATGTCTTTCTCGGTGGAACATCATTTCCCATCAGAAGCTCTGTGATATCAGAAGCCATGCGGCCGTCCTCGATTTCAATCCGCTTTAACATTCTGGTAGCTGGATTCAATGTAGTCTCCCACAACTGCTCGGCATCCATCTCACCAAGACCTTTGTAACGCTGTAAGGTAAAGTTACTTCCCTTATGTGCTTTTCTGTATTTTTCCAGAGCCGCATCATCGTAAAGATACTCTTCCTCGCCCTTGCCTGGAATGACTTTGTAAAGCGGCGGCATTGCCACATAGACATGTCCTTCATAGATAAGTTCCGGCATAAAACGGTAAAACAATGTCAGAAGCAGTGTTGAGATATGTGCTCCGTCCACATCGGCATCCGCCATGATGATGATCTTGTCATAACGAAGTTTTGTGATATCAAAATCGTTTCCATATCCCTCGGAAAAACCACATCCAAACGCATTGATCATGGTCTTGATCTCTGCATTGGCTAACACCTTGTCAATACTTGCTTTTTCCACATTTAAGATTTTACCCCTGATTGGCAGGATTGCCTGATAATTTCTGTCTCTCGCTGTCTTTGCGGAACCTCCGGCGGAATCTCCCTCGACGATGAAGATTTCACAGATGGAAGCGTCCCTGCTCTCACAATTTGCAAGCTTTCCATTGGAATCAAACGAAAACTTCTGCTTGGTGAGCAGATTGGTCTTGGCGCGCTCCTCGGTCTTACGGATCTTTGCCGCTTTTTCCGCGCAGGAGATGACCGTTTTCAATGTCTCTAAGTTTTTATCAAAAAATAACTGAATCTCGTCGCCGGTCACTTTTGCAGTGGCTTTCGCCGCATCCTGATTATCTAATTTCGTCTTTGTCTGTCCCTCAAATCTCGGATCAGGATGTTTGATGGAAACAACTGCCGTCATTCCGTTTCGGACATCTGCTCCGGTGAAGTTCACATCTTTTTCTTTTAAAATACCAAGTTCTCTCGCATAAGAATTAATGACGGTTGTAAATACGGTTTTAAATCCCGTGATATGTGTACCACCCTCGGCATTAAAAATATTATTACAGAATCCCAGGATATTCTCATGAAATTCATTCGTGTACTGGAATGCAGCTTCCACGGTAATGCCTTCAGATTCCCCTTTAAAGTAGACGACATCATGAAGCACTTCCGTATTTTTATTCAAATCCTTTACAAAACCACGGATTCCATCTTCCTCATGATATACGATATGTTCGACTTCCTCGCCACGGCGGTCCTCATAAATGATCGTAAGTTTCGGATTCAGATATGCCGTCTCATGCATACGGCTTTTGATCTCATCCTCTTTGAATCTCGTCTTTTCAAAAATTTCCGGATCTGGAAGAAAGTTTACTTTGGTTCCGGTCTTTTTTGTCTTGCCAATCTTAGGAAGCAATCCATTCTCCAATTCCACAACCGGAACGCCTCTCTCATAGCGGTCGTGATGAATATACCCCTCTCTGCTGATCTCCACATCCATATAAACAGACAATGCATTGACAACGGAAGAACCTACTCCGTGAAGCCCTCCACTCGTCTTATATGCGGAATCATCAAACTTACCGCCGGCGTGTAAGGTTGTGTATACAAGACGTGCTGCCGAAACACCTTTGGCGTGCATTCCGACCGGAACGCCTCGTCCATTATCTTCTACCGTACAGGAACCATTCTTCTCCAATGTGACATGGATCGTATCACATGCCCCTGCCAGATGCTCATCCACAGAGTTGTCTACGATCTCATAGATCAGGTGGTTCAATCCCTTTCTGGAAACACTTCCGATATACATTCCCGGTCTTTTCCGAACAGCCTCTAACCCTTCTAAAACCGATATGCTGTGCTCATCATAACCTGCCATTTCTTACCTCACTTCATTCATTTTCCTGCGCTCTGTCACAAACTTGCAGATTCATTTCATAATATTCTTTCAAATCTGCCCTACTCTTCTACCTTCTGCTGGTTCATATGTGCAATGACCATCATCGCAATCTTAAAGGTCATTGCATCATCAAACTTACGGATATCTAATCCGATTGCCTTCTCTAAACGTTCCAGACGATATACTAATGTATTCCGGTGCACATATAACTGTCTGGCGGTCTCTGAGATATTCAGATTATTTTCAAAAAACTTCTGGATGGTTGTATTGATCTCTTCATTAAATATATCCGGCACTTCATCCCCGAACACTTCATGAATAAACATCTCACATAAGCTCATCGGAAGCTGATAGATCAGACGCCCAATTCCAAGCAGGCTGTATGCAATCGTCTCACGCTCTGCATAAAAAATTCTTCCGACTTCTAACGCCATCTTGGCTTCCTGATAGGATTTGGCAATATCTTGCAGATTATGCACACGGTTTCCATAGCCCACGCGCACTTTCACCATCGCCTCAGTGTGCATATTATCCACGATCATACTTGCCAATGTCTGCAGTTCTTCATCTTCTTTCATGTCTCTGGTATCTTTGATCAGGACAATGCTCTGCTCGTCCACTTCTGTCACATAGTCTCTGGTCTTGGTCACGAACAGATTCTTGACTGTCTCCATCGCGGTTGCATCTTTCTTGCCGTCAATCTCAATCACGAAAACAACACGTTCTGCCTGTTCAATATGCAGCTTCTGGGCCTTATTGTACATGTCCACCACGAGCATATTTCCAAGCAGGATATTCTGCATAAAATTATTACGGTCAAACTGCTCCATATAAGCGGCTGCAAGATTCCTTATCTGGCAAACTGCCAACCGTCCTACCATATAAGCATCTTCTGCGGATGACTTTGTCAAAAGAATATATTCCACTTCACCCTCTACCATTATTTTAAAGAAATGACAACCGGACAGCATCTGGCTCTCTGCCATTGATGCTGCAAATGAAGTTACCGCCTCTTCCATATCGCCTTCCGGTTCAAAAGTAGCCGCAACCTGTTTGCCTTTCTCTGAATATAATGCCAGATCAATCTTGGAAATCTCCTTGATCTCGTCTAAAGCAGTCTGTATCTTATGGTTTGATATCATACGCTCCATTCCTTTCGTTATTTATTATATAGAACACATGTTTGTTTTGCAATCATTATTTTTCCATTGGACGCACTGATACTGCGACAGTCAGATTTATGATTGTCTGCAAAGAAAAACCGGGTACAAATGCTGCACCCGGTTCTACTGAGTTTATATAATTTTACCGAATTAGTTGGTAATTGTCAATTCTGTTTCTTTGTCGAAGCAGTGAATCTTCTCTGGATCGATTGCTAATGTGATATGATCACCCATACGAGCTGTTGTTCTGGAATCAACTTTTGCTGTCATGGCTGTTCCTGCTACATTGAAGTATAACAATACTTCAGAACCTAATAACTCGTATCCTGTTACGTCTGTCTCGAATACTGCATCTTTGTGAGCTTCGATCTCAATCTGGGAATCTCCGATATCTTCTGGTCTGATACCCATAACAACTGTCTTTCCGTTGTATCCGCCATCGATCAATTTCTTAGCTTTTGCCGGAGGAAGGACAACAGATGTCTTCTCGAAGTTAAGAGTTACTCTCTCGCCTTCTACTTTACATACAGCGTCGATGAAGTTCATCTGCGGAGAACCGATGAATCCTGCAACAAAGCGATTTACCGGGTAAGCATACAGGTTCTGCGGAGTATCTGCCTGCTGTACTGCTCCCTGATTCATCACTACGATCCTGTCTCCCAGAGTCATTGCTTCTGTCTGATCATGAGTGACGTAAATAATGGTGTTCCCAAGTGCTTTGTGAATACCTGCAAGTTCTACTCTCATCTGGGTACGAAGTTTGGCATCCAGATTGGATAATGGCTCATCCATAAGAAGTACTTTCGGCTCACGGATGATGGCATTTCCGATGGCTACTCGCTGACGCTGACCACCTGAAAGATTCTTTGGTCTTTGTTTCAGCAGATTTTCCAGTCCCAGAAGTTCTGCTACATGATGAACCTTTTTATCAATCTCTTTTTTCGGTACTTTTCTTACCTGCAAAGAGAAAGCAATGTTATCGTAAATATTCATCTGTGGATAGAGAGCATAGCTCTGGAAAACCATTGCAAGGTCGCGCTCTTTTGGTTCCAGATAGTTGACCAGTTTGTCTCCGATCCATAATTCACCGTCGCTGATATCTTCCAGTCCTGCAATCATTCGAAGTGTGGTCGACTTTCCGCATCCGGACGGACCAACGAAAACTACCAGTTCTCCTTTTTCTATTTCAAGATTAAAATTCTTTACTGCCTGAAAGCCGTTTTCATAGCTTTTGCAGATGTCTCTTAATATGATTTCCGACATTTGATTTCCTTTCCTCTCCTGCTTTTACGATTAATATTTTTCACTGATATTTTGGGGTCGGGCTGCTTTGGCAATACCTTTTCAGTTATCTTTATGAAAAATATCCGGCAAGCTTCCCCAGTGACTGGCACCGGAAACCATTTTTCCATTCTTCTACACTGGCTTCGCCTGTAAGCACCAGACAACTGTCAATGCCTGCCCGTTTCCCGCATTCCATATCTGTATAGATTCTGTCACCGATAAGCAGGGTCTGTTTCGGAGTGCATCCTGTTTCTTCCAGACAGGCATATACCATTCCGGGTGCAGGTTTGCCGATATATTCCGGTTCTCTGCCAACAGATGCCGTAATCATCCGGCAGATGGAACCGCAGTCCGGTATCATTCCGAAATCAATAGGGCAACGCAGATCCGGATTTGTTGCAAACCAGGGAACTTTTGTCTCTGTGAGCTGTTTACAGACCTGAACCAGTTTCTCATAGGTAAGCTCTGTATCATAAGCGCAAAGTACGCAGTCTACATCATCCCCTGCCTGATCTGTGATGTTCAGGCCTGCTTTTCGCAGTTCGCTGCAGTAGGTTTCGGTAGCTGCTACCAGGATTTTCTCGTTTCCGTAATATTTCTTCATGAAATCTCTGGCGTAAGTTCCTGCAGTGATAAATTCCTCTTCCGTAGTTTCAATTCCCCAGTCATGAAACTGCTCTACATAATCACTGGCTGCTTTAGACGAGTTGTTTGTCAGAAAACGGAAAATTCCACCGTTTTCTTTTACTGTCTGAAGAAAGTCTGCTGCACCCGGAAGAAGTTCACTTCCCAGAGCAACAGTTCCGTCAATATCCAGAAGAAACAGTTTTTTTTCTTTTATCATTGATGCAAGATTGTTCTGCATATTATTGATATTCCTCTCCTCTTTTTTAACTATATTGCTTTTTTATTGTCATTGCACTGTCCACCGACTTTTTGCATTTGACCACTGGCATTATTATAAAAACTTTTTGACATCACCAACAATCTTATTTTGGTCAAATGAATGTTAAATGCGCATAAAAAAATCACGACTGTTCGCCGTGATTTTTTTACATTTTGCTTTTATTGCGGTTGTCTTAATTATCTGTTTCTTCCTTTGTTTCTGCATTATTCATGCATTGGAAATGAGTTTTTTTCTCATTTTGCTTGAATTTTACTTTACAGAGATTCCGGTCTTTCCACCTCATAGCTGGACCAGTCATCGACTGTAGTAGATGCAGATGTATCTGCGCTGTCCTGATAGGAGCCTACTGTAATTGTGTAGTCACTGTCACCCTCTACATAAGTTGTTCCGTCTGTACCTACAATGGAAACTGTTTTGCCGTCCGCATCTGTGATGGTTCCTGCATTTGAAAGGGATGTGATGGTGCTGTCACCGGTTACTGTCCATGTGGAATCTTTGTCGATCACTACGTTGCAATATCCGTCTCCACCGTTTCCTGCGTTGGATTCGTCATTGACAAACGCACCTTCCAGTGTGCTGCCGTTGGTCATATAGAAATCAAGGTCACTGATGGAATCCCAGATTACATTCCCTTTCATATCCTGGCTGTCTGCTGTGAAGTTGCAGTCAGATCCGTTGGCACCGCTCTGGCCCCATCCACGCTGGTTGTTGTTTCCTGTACACTGCAGGAAGAATTCGCTGTCATCGTTATATGTGATGTCTACGTCTTTTAATGCAATGGTGCATTCCGTATTGGTTGTGTAGAATAATCCGCCATTCTTGGATGTGATCGTACCACCATCCATCTGGAATATACTGTTACCTACTTCAGAATCACCTGACATACTCTGATATAGAATGACTGTCCATGTGGTATCATTCTGATCATCATCACTCATATTTCCAGTCAGGTTGCTGTTGTAGAGTCTCAGAGAGTTTAATCCCTCGATGCAGACTGCTTCTGAACCATTTGCTGTCAGTTCTGCATTGTTGACTGCAATATCTGCTGTACAGTAAACCGCAGGGGAACCTACACCATTAGAAGTATAAGTACCGCCGTCCACTACCATTGTTCCGCCGCCTCTGTCACTGCGGATTGCGGCGGAGGATTCGCCATTTGTTTCTACATTCAGATCCCAGGCATAGAGCTTTCCGCCACCTGCTGCGTGGATTCCGCCTGAAGTATCCTGCTGTGTGGTGATATCTGTATCTGCTGCATATACAGTTCCGTCACCGTATGCAAAGAGTCCTGCACCGCCTTTGCTGTCTGTGGTTACTGTACTGTCTTTAACATATGCAGTTCCGTCTGTGGCAAGAACTGCTGCCCCTACACCATAGAAGCTGGAGTTATCACCGCCCTGGCTGTCGGAAGACGTTCTTGAGATTGCGTCATTGCTGAAAGTAACCTCTGCACCATTGGAAACAAGTGCTGCGTTTTCGTCTGTTCCTGTAGATTCCAGAGAGGTATCGGAGACTGTTTCATCTTCGCTGTATTCATTTGCTGCATCGTAGCTGTCCACACCGGAAGCCTGACCGCCAGGACCACCCTGTCCGCCTCCCATATCCATGGACTGGACTGTGATGGTTGCTGCGTTTCCGTCGTCATCTAATGTGATAGCTACTACGTCTCCCTCTTTGATGTCATCTAATGTAATCTCCTCGGTCTGACCTGCAACATCTGATGCTCCCTGACTATCTGGTGCCTGACCGTTACCATCCGGGGCTTCTCCCTCTGGTTTTTTCGTAGCTTCGCTGTCTGTATTGTCGCTGTCAGATGCTTTTTCCGTCTTTTCTGCGTCACTGCTTTCTGAGTCGTCAGATGCATCTGTCTTTTCTGAATCATCAGTGTTTTCAGCATCTTCCGATTTTGCATCTGCATTGTCATCAGCATTATCTCCATCCGGTTTCTCTGGCGTTTCTCCGTTATCTCCGTCTGGTTTCTCCGGCGCCTCTCCACCAGGTGCTCCCTGACCACCGCCCATGGACTGTTTCGTAATCACTGTGCTGTCTGTAACTGTGATTTCCTGTTCTTCGCCTGTCAGATTTAACATGGATGGTGCTTCTCCGTCCGGAGCTCCCTGACCATCACCGTTACCATCTGGCGCTTCGCCTTTGTCTGTGTTATCTGCGGATGCGTCATCCGTTGATTCAGTATCTTCTGTTTCTTCATCTGTATCTGATGACTCGTCTGTGCTGGCATCGTCTGTTTTTTCACTGTCTGCATCTTTAGAACCTTTGGCATCGCCATCTGCCTTTGCATCATCTCCATCCGGTTTCTCCGGCGCTTCGCTATTTTCGCCACCCTGGGGCTGTTCACCAGGCTGGCTCATTTCTTTTCTGGTTCCTACTGCAATGGTGATTTTTCCATCTTCTACAGATTTTACTTCTCCGAGAATTTCATTTTCGTTTGTTTCTTCTTTGCTGTCGTCTGCTTTCTCGTCAGATGCTTCTGCTGTATCTTCTGTGATGTCATCTGCATCCTGAGTACTTTCTGTTTTGCTGTCCGCCGCAAACGCAGTTGCCGTAGAGCCCACAGACGTTGCTGTTATCATAACTCCCATGAATATTGCCAGATGTTTATATTTCATAATAATACCTCTCTGTTCTTTATATTTTGAATTTTCTCTGTTTCTTTTGTTTTTGTTGATGGTATTACTATATCTGACAAATGTGTTTGATCTATGGTCTGTCTGCGAAAAAAATGTGTTCTCCTATAAATGATACATTTCAGATTTGCGGTGTTTTAATAATGGAAGCTGCTCTCTGATCTGGTCTTCCCGGTCCAAATCTATTTCTTCTATTAAAATGCCCTCTTTCTCATCCAACTGTTTCATAACCTTTCCCCATGGATCTGTTACAATAGAATGTCCCCAGGAAATATATCCTGCCTGTGTATCTCTGGCAGGAGCACATCCAAGCATGTAGATCTGATTGTCAAGGGCTCTTGCACGAAAAGTCAGTTCCCAGTGTGCCGGACCTGTGGTCATATTAAATGCTGCCGGGATGAAAATCATCCTTGCACCGTCCAGTACCATTGTGCGGGCAAACTCCGGGAAGCGGATGTCGTAGCAGATCATGACACCCATTTTCCCAAATTCAGTATCAAATACTGTGGCATGATCTCCCGAAGTCAGAGTATCTGATTCTTTAAAGTACTGGCCATTTTTTACATTGATATCAAAGAGATGAGCTTTTCTGTGCTTACCAATCTGTTTTCCATCTCTGTCAAAAATATAAGAAGTGTTGTAAACATTTCCCACATCATCTGCTTCCGGCATGGATCCAGCGATCAGATAAATATGATACTTTCTGGCATAATCAGACATTGCCTGCCAGGATGGACCACCTTCTTTTTCTGCATAAACTGGAAAATTTTCGGTCTGATACGGACAGCAGAACATCTCCGGAAGGATTACAAAGTCCGGATTTTCTGCCTTTATTTTTTCTATATAAGTGCCGGCAGTACGGATATTTTGTATTTTATCTTTTACTGTAGGCATCTGAATTGCTGCTACTTTCATATGCGTCCTCTCCTTTCTTTTATCTATTATAGCCGAAAAAAATTACATCGCCAATCCTACATTAAAACATCCCCCACGCATGAACAGTCT
>OIWQ01002681.1_pt1 | contig 17503 bp, 12 predicted proteins | sample 1587571 | NCBI WGS metagenome assembly OIWQ01 (sample SAMEA3888910, study PRJEB22519) | human gut metagenome | biome: human gut; feature: human-associated habitat; material: faeces | place: Denmark | collected 2010 | reverse complement strand
CTCGGGTTCCTTTCAGTCACCCGAGGTTAAGCATAATTCGCCGCCTTCGGCGACGTCTGAGCACAGCCCATTAACGTCCATTACACGATAGAAACATTAATGTCCATTACACGATAGAATATTATACATCCATTAGCGAGCCATTACCTTGTAGGCACGGCCACCAACTTTAATGATGTACACATTTCCGGCAGTAAGCGTCAGAGTGTTGACACCAGCCTTACCGCTGACAATCTGCTTAGTGCAACCATCAAGAGTGATGACATAGATAGGCGCGTCCTGCGTCAAAGCAACGCTGAGGACATTGCCGTTTATGCTTACGCTGTTGTCGGCTGCAAGATTAGAGTTGATACCGGTAGCGGTACTCAGGTCGGCATAAACGATTTCGGATGTGGCAGAAACAATCTCATTGCCCAAATCATCGTTACGCCATCCAGTTACCTGATATCCATACTTCTTGTTCTCCTCAAGATTGGTAAAGTTGTATGAGGTAGTCTTTGGATCGGTAATCTTAATCAGCTCATCCTTGACAATTATCACGTCGCCCTTCTCTATACCTTGGCTTACAGTTACCTCGTCAAGGAAAAATCTCTTCAGCTTGCTCTCCTCAAACGACAGCATGGTTTCCGAATCGCCGTCTTTCATCTCCCACTCTTCATCAATCTTGCCATTCTCGTCGAAGGTTGCCTTGTGGATAACCAATTTGTTGTCCTCCATGTATCCCACATGATAAACACTAAGATAATCGCCCGGAAATGTTACGGCCACTCCAGCCAGCACAGTCTGTATATTCATCCAAGTTTTCCTGGGTAACGTTTACGGGCTGGTCGGTTGTGCCCTCGGTAGATTTAGAGAACTTCTCGTCGATGGTATTGGTAGTAGTTGCCTCCTCAACCACGTCGAAGCGGTATGGCTGCACATAGTAGCCCAAAGCCTTTGGCAGGTACTCCCAGTTGGCAGTGTACGATGTTGATGTGATGTTGCTTGCCGGCAGTGTGCTTACGTTCAAAATACCAGTTTATCTCAGCTTACCACACACTATAACACATACAATATCAATATAAAAGATAAAGAGTTGCCAAAAATAGTGGCAAATCTGCCAGTACCAGCGTATCTCATTGATAATCAGCGATATATTGGCTGTCACATTGACCTCGCACAGCCCCCTATGTGCCATGCCATCTAACAGCCCCCAACGCCAATGTGCCAGCCCAAATCTCGCAGCTTGCACTCATCCCTCTTATGGAACGGCGAGCTCCTGCTCGCCGGGCAAGCGAGGATCTCCTACAGATACCGCAAGCAAGGCTGGATTGTGGTGTAATAAAGGCTGTATTGCACCATTACAAAGGCTCGGTAACACCATTACCAAGCCTTTGTAACGACACCAGGCTGACCTCCCGTAGACACCTGGCAGATGCATGGCATACACCTGGCAGATACCCTGCTACATCACCACTATAAGGACCTATATGTGACAGCCTCTAACTGTCTGTATATCAAAGCAGTAGGCGAAAACATGGCACATTGGCACTTAAATTCCTCAAACAAACTTTTTGTTCAATAGATATCAGTAAGCCAATCAAGTGCATATTGTTGTTTGATGCCATTGTGCATAACCACAGGGTCGTTGTCCAAAGTAAGGAGATACTTGGGATAATTGTCAGAAATCGATTGTAATGGAGCCAATTCACGTTTCATAGTCGCTTCGTCTCTCACACTAAGCGACACTTGATAATAAGCCTTCTCTATTCCGTTAATCACAACAAAGTCGATCTCGGCATCACCAACCTTTCCTACGTATATTTCTCCACCACGTCGAGCCAATTCCAAGAAGACTATATTCTCCAAGATATGCCCCAAGTCGCCGCCTCTTGTTCCATTTATTACATTACGCAACCCCACATCTGCCAGATATAGCTTTTGTCCTGTTTTAAGAAGTTGTTTGCCTTTGGCGTCGTATTTGGCCACAGGATAAAAAATATAACTGTCTGTCAATGCCGATATATAATTCTCAATGGTGTGCGAGGACACTTTGCGTCCCAAAGAAGTCATTGTGTCGCTAATGCGCTTTATTACAGATATGTTTCCTATATTGTCGGAAATAAAGCGTACAACACTTTGCAACATCATAACATCTGTTATCTTCTTTCGGCTTACCACATCCTTTAATACAATAGTATTGTACAACCCGGTTAGATATTCGCGCACCATCTCTCTGTTATTCTCTATCTGCAACAAATAGGGAAACGAGCCTATCTCTATATATTTACGATAAGCAGAGTCTAAGCTCATATCTTCGGGCTGTGCTGATATGTATTCTTTAAATGATAGTGGGAAAAGCTTTATTTCCACATATCTTCCCGTAAGCAAGGTAGCTATCTCACCCGAAAGCAGGTAAGCGTTTGAACCGGTAACATAAATATCTACGTTGTCGAGCAAGAAAAAACTGTTTATAACCTTCTGAAAATTATCAACCATCTGTATCTCATCGAAAAACAGATAGTTCATTTTGTTTTCAACCAGATGATTTTTAACATAGGCATACAGAACCTTATAGTCAAGATAAGGCTCATTGTCAAGGTCCTCAAAGTTTAGCTCTAATACCTGCTCCTTCAACACGCCTTCTGCAAGAAGTTTATCTCGAAACATCTTTAACAATGAGGACTTACCACATCTACGGATACCGGTAACTACCTTTATAATCCTTTGGTCTCTCCACTTATCCAAGAGACACATATATTCCTTGCGATATATCATTGTTCTTTAGTTAGTTTGAATGTAAAAAATGAACTGCACTGCAAATATACCTATTCTTTTCGATATATTTGCAGTAGACTGCAAATTTTAATCGTTTTAACCCTAAAAATGAACTGCACTGCAAATTTGCATCTGTGGGCTTGCCCACCGCAAGCCTACAGATGCAATAAAGGCGCAACCCCTATACGGGATTGCGCCTTTATGGATGTTTATAGTATTATGAGCCTATTGCTTACTTAACCTCAACAGCCTCAGCCTGTGCCAAAGCAACCTCTTCCTTCTTGATCTTGCGACCGAGGATGATGTATGCCAGAGGAGCGGCAATGAAGATAGAAGACAGTGTACCGAAGATTACACCAAGCAACATTGCGAACGAGAAACTGCGAGTGCTCTCGCCACCGAAGCAGAAGATACAGAGCAGCACGATGAGTGTTGACAATGATGTATTGATTGTACGGGCAAGAGTTTCGTTCAACGACTTGTTGAAGAGGTCCTGCAAGTCCATATTCTTGTGCAACTGGAGGTTCTCACGTATACGGTCGAATACCACCACCTTATCGTTGATAGAGTAGCCGATAACCGTAAGGATAGCTCCGATGAATGTCTGGTCTACCTCAAGCGAGAATGGAACGACATCCCAAAGCAGCGAGAAGAAGCCGATAACGATAGTGGCATCGATAGCAAGGGCTATGGTAGAACCGAAAGAGAAAGCCACGTTGCGGAAACGTATCAAGATGTAAAGGAAGATAGCGGCGAGGGCGATAAACACTGAGATGATAGCACCGTGGGTGATGTCCTTAGCCACAGCCGGACCTACCTTTGTAGACGATACGATTGAGCCACCTGCGCGAACGTCTGGGTTCTTGAATGCCTCAACACTGCCCTGGGTTACGAGACCTGCGCCGTGCAGACCCTTGTAGAGGATGTTCTCTACCTCGTTGTCGATGGCAGGGTTGTTCGACTCAATCTTATAGTTGGTCGAGATACGGATAGTCTTGCCGTCGGTACCGAGTGCAAGCGCATTGACGTTGGCACCGCTGAAGAGAGGACGCAAAGCGGCAGTTACCTGCTCGGGCTCTACCTGCTTCTCAAGAACGACAACATAGTTGCGGCCACCGGTAAAGTCGATACCCTTGCTCAAGCCACGTACAAAGAAGCTGCCTATCATTACAAGGATAACCGCACCGAAGATGACGAACGATGTCTTGCAGTTTGACATGAAGCCATAGTTCTTGTTGGCCATGAAGTTGCGCGAGATCTTTGTTGTGAAGGTCTGCTTTGTCCACTTGTCGTGAGCCAGACGGTTCTCGTAAACCAAGCGTGTGAGGAACACAGCTGTGAAGAACGAGCAGCAGATACCGATGATAAGTGTGGTAGCGAAGCCGCGGATAGGACCTGTACCGAACACATAAAGGATGATACCTGTGATGATTGATGTCAAGTTAGAGTCGAAGATGGCAGAGAAAGCGTTGCTGTAGCCCTGAGCCAGAGCCTGCTTTGTGCCGAGACCCTTCTTAAGTTCCTCCTTGGTGCGCTCGTAGATAAGCACGTTGGCATCCACAGCCATACCGAGGGCAAGCACGATACCGGCGATACCCGGCATTGTGAGTGCTGCCTGGAACGACGCCATGATACCCATGGTGAAGAAGAGGTTGAGCAAGAGGGCGCCGTTGGCAACCATACCCGGGATAAAGTCGTACATCATAACCATGTATACCATCAATATGATGAAGGCGATGATGAACGAGATGAAGCCCTGCTGTATTGACTGGGCACCGAGTGTAGGACCTACAACCTCTTCCTGAACGATGTGTGCAGGAGCCGGCATACGACCCGACTTAAGAGTGTTGGCCAAGTCCTTTGTATCTTCGATTGTGAAGTTGCCTGAGATAGACGACTGTCCGCCAGTGATCTCGCCGTTCACACGAGGAGCCGAGTAAACAGTTCCGTCGAGCACGATAGCGATGGCCTTGCCTACGTTGGCCTTTGTGAGGGCAGCCCAGCGGCGTGCGCCGTCCGAGTTCATAGACATGCTAACCTCAGGCTGACCGGTAACGGTGTTGAACTGGTCCTTGGCATCGGTTACGACGTCGCCCTCGATAGGAGCGCGTCCGTTGGTTGTTGTAACCTTGATGGCGTGAAGCTCGTATATGTTCTTGGCCTGAACACCATCGGCTGGCTTGGCGCTCCAGAGCAAACGGAGGTCTGAAGGCAGAACCTGCTTGGCGAGGGCAGAATAGATAATCTTGTTTACGGCAGCGGTGTCGCGAGCCGAGGCATAACCAACGAGGCTCAATGCGCCATTGCCTGTAGGCTGGAAGATAGAGAGGAGCGGGTGCTCCTTCTTGGCCTGGTCAAGCTGGGCGTTGCTTTCCTTTGCAGCCTGGCTGTCGTCGCTCTTCTTGAGCTGGAGCTTGGCTGCAGATGCTGTAGCCTTAGCCTCCTTTACAGCGGCGGCTGTGTCGGCAGCTGTTGTGTCGGCCTCAACCTTCTTGCCCGAGAGGGCGGCAGCCTCACGAACGTCGAGCTGCTGGAGGTATGGGATAATCTCGTCAGAATTGTATGTCTCCCAGAACTCAAGGTTGGCGCTACCCTGGAGCAACTTGCGCACACGCTCAGGCTCGTTGATACCAGGCATCTCTACCATGATACGGCCCTGCTGGCCTTCGAGCTTCTGGATGTTGGGCTGTACCACACCGAACTTGTCGATACGTGTACGTACTACGAGGAACGAGTTGTCGATAGCCGACTGTACCTCCTCGCGCAATACCTTCTCCACATCCTTGTCGCTTGAGTTGGGCGACACCTTGCCCTGGAGCTGCTGTGTAGCGAAGATCTCAGAGAGGTGATGTCCCGGCGCGTTCTTCTTGTAAGCGCTGATAAAGAGGGTGATGAAGTCGTCTTGCGACACCTCGTGCTGTGCACGGGCTTCCTTCATCGACTTAGTGAAAGCAACGTCACTCTTGTGGTCGGCGAGGTTCTCCACTACGTCGGGAACACTCACTTCGAGGATAACGTTCATACCGCCCTTGAGGTCAAGACCCAGACCGATCTGTGTCTCAAGGCACTTCTGGTAGGAGTAGAGCCCAAGGAACTTAACCGAGTCCTTGTAATCCTGCTGTGCAACTGGATCCTTTATCTTCGCAGCCTGGCTGTCATAGTACTTGGTGGCAGCCGAGAACGAGAGATAGAAGATGCTTGCAAGTGTCAACAGGACGGCTGTTACAATTACAATACCTTTGTTCTGCATTTTTTTGATTTTATTTTTGTTATTATTGTTTTTTCCGTTTACGTCTTTCGGTTTGTCTTCTCACCTTCATTTGCCGTCTTCGTCTTATAAGGTATAGATAGCGTGCAAAGTTAGTTATTTTTTCACGTTTTGCGAAATTTATAGCTTTTTTTCTTCTGTTTCAGAATGTTTTAGGCTTATTTGGGTGTCCTGTTTCAGTTTCCCCGGCGTTTCAGAAGGCAAACAACGGGATAATGGTCGGATGCTTTAATCGAGTTGTCGACGTGGCAACCGTATGGCATCCAGTGGTCCGAGCAGAAAATATTGTCTATTCGCACGTAGAAACCGCTGTAGTGGTAGCTTATTCCGGGTCCGTTGGCAGTAGCCACATAGCAGTCGGTTAGCTCCTCGGCAATGCGTCGTCTTACGTAGGATATGGGCGAGTCGTTGAAGTCGCCCATCAGTATGATGCTCTTGCCCTTATGCCGCTGTATGTACCGGGCTATGGCGTCGGCTTGCGGCGCCCTTACCTTTGCCGATTCGGCAAGCCTTCGCCATATAGCCTTGGTCTCTATCTCCACCGAGTCTTTCTGCATCTTGCCCTTGAGCATAGCCTTGAACTGGGCACGCTGCTCGAGCGACAGGCCCGTAATCTCCAAGTGGTTGGCTATCACTATGGTTGTGTCCTTGGGAGCGGTAAGCACAAAGAAGGCTCCCGACATGTTGTTGCTGTCGCTGTGGTAGGGTATGCGCTCGTGTCCGACGATGGGAAACTTGGAGTAGATGGTTATCGAGCCGTTGTCTATTGTGTCGTTGTAGGCAAGTGTCGGTGCGAGTGCTTTGTTTATAAGCTCTTTCTTCTCGCCGCCGGGCATCTCCTCCATGCACAGGATGTCGGGCTTCTGGCGCTTGACATACTCTATTATCTCCGACGGCCCGTTGGTGTCCTTCCACTCTTTGAAGCCGTAGACATTGTATTGCATAAGCTTTATGCTGCCCTCGGGCGCGTCTGCCCTGAGGTTGAGGGGCGAGTAGACACGTATGGGCATAAAGCCCACAACAAGTCCGCCAAAGGGTATAACAGCCCAACGCTTTCTTACGCACAGCCAGAACACAAGGAAGGCGATGTTGAGCAGCAGAAACACGGGAAACGCCAGCCCCACGTTGGCAAGCAACGGATGACTGGCGGGATTGATATGGTCGCTGTATCCGACCGCCATCATGGCTATGATGGTAGCCACGTTGGCGCCGGCTATAATGCGTAGCGTATAGTTTGTCAGAGTGTTCATTTGCAGACAGTTGGGATGGTTATTTGCGGCTGTTGTCAAACAGGCGTTGCTTCTCCTCGCGTGTAAGGCTGTCGTATCCCGAGCGTCTTATCTTGTCGAGTATGCGGTCTACCTCCTCCTGCTGTGCCTTGCGGCGCGCGTTGTAGTCCCAGTCGGTCTCGTTGCGTGTGTCGGCAGAAGAGCCTGTATAGCGTGTGGACGAGCCGTAGCCGTCGGTCTTCTTTTTGGTGCGTCGCTCCCACGACGAGCGCAGGGCGTCGAAGAATTGCTGTCCGCCACGGTTGCCGTAGCCTATGCTTGGGTGTCGGCGCCAGTAGCGTATAAGGAAGAAGCCGAACACCATGCCGCCCAGGTGGGCAATGTGCGCCACGCCGTCGTTGGCTGTAGAGAAAGCCATGAACAGCTCGATGGCGGCATATCCCACTACAAACCACTTGGCCTTGATGGGCACAGGCAGCGGGAATATAAACAGGCGCTCCTCTGGATAGAGCAGTCCGAAGGCAAGCAGTATGCCGTATATGGCACCCGACGCGCCCACCGTTGTCCACGAGTTGAGCAGCGGGGCGTTTGCCTCAGCCACGAGCATGGTCTGCGACAGGTTGAAGTTGGCAATGTTGTTGGACGCTATGTAGTAGAACTCGCCTATCTGCGCGAGTTCCTGAAACAGTCCGGCGCCAATGCCGCACACCATATAGTAGAAGAGATACTTGCGTGGTCCCCACGTGCGCTCCACTATACCGCCGAACATCCACAATGCGAACATGTTGAAGAAGATGTGGCTCAAGCCTCCGTGTGCAAACATATATGTCAGGAGCTGATAAACGTGGAAGTTGGACGCAAGGATAAAGTGCAGTCCGAGCAATCTGTTAAGGTCGAGCCCTACGTATGTCAAGAGCGTTGTGTCGATAAATACAACGACATTGACAATGAGCAGGTTTCGTGTAACCGTTGGAATGTTGTGCATATTAAGATTCTATATATAAACGTTGGTTTGAAGCACAAAAGTACTAAAAAATCCCGTCATAGCCTATAAAATGGGGGGTTATGACGCTTTTTTTCGGGTTTTTATGAACTTTTTTCTGTTTTTTGTTTGTTTTATGAAAGGAATAATCTAAATTTGTGTGCCGTAATAGGTATAATCGTATGATTCTCAATTTATAAACACTTAAATACATTCAAAATTATGAACAAGACAGAATTGATCGAGAAGATAGCAGTTGGTGCTGATCTTAGCAAGGGCGACGCAAAGAAGGCTCTTGAGGCAACAATAGAGGCAATAAAGAATGCTCTTGTTGAGGGCGACAAGGTTCAGCTCATCGGCTTCGGCACATTCAGCGTAAACGAGCGTCCTGCACGCGAGGGCATCAACCCTGCTACAAAGGAGAAGATTGCCATCGCTGCCAAGAAGGTTGCCAAGTTCAAGGCTGGCGCCGACTTTGCCGACTCTCTCAACTAAGCAGCGGCAACGACTTGCCTGAGGCGCTTTGGCGCCTTTGCAGCAAATCAAAATAACACGAAAGGGAAGATTTCTCCACGGAGAAATCTTCCCTTTTGTTATTTTGTTCTCGCCCTATACGGCGGTTGGGCTTTGCCTTACATATTCTTCACCACTACCGCTATGGTCTTCATCCTTACATAGTTTTCCGACAGATACATCAAGCCGCCATAGGGATTGTTGGTTCCCCACGAGTTCTTGGCTATGTAGAAGCGGCGTCCATGCTTGTCGCGCGCCAGTCCGATGAGCGCCATGCAGTGGTCGTCGGTGGTGCGGCGGGCCTCAAATGCCCACTGCCGCTGCCACTGTGTGCAGGGCTGCTCGTTGTCGAGCACAGCCACGCCACGCTTGAAGGAGAATCCCGGCTCGCTTACATCGCCCTCCCAGCACACGGGGTGGCCTGCCTTGATAGACCTCTCTATGAGGTTCATCAGCACGTCGATAGGCACGTTGTAGAAAGGCTCGTTGCTGTAGTTGTCGGGTATCTCGAGCACGGACATCTCGTCGAAGGGATGGTGCGTGAAGCTTGTCATTGCCATATACTCGTTGCGCATGCACACGCTGTGGGCAAACTCCTGCGGCGTATACTCTGCCCCGAGCATAAAGACGTGGGGTGGAAGGGCGCCGATATGGTCGTCGAGCACCCGGTTGGCACGCTCTTCAAGTATGCTCATATTGGGCGACCCGTTGGACAGCGTAGCCATGCGCTTGGCAAGCGTAGTGTAATTGAGCTTCGGGTTGTTGTACGAATCGTATGGCATGGCGCCGTATTCGTTAAGCAGCCTGAGCAGCAGAGGCATCGTGCCGCGCATCGTCATCTTGGTCTTGCCGCCCGACAAGAAGTGGCGACGGGCTTGCTCTACCAGCAGGTTGCGTGCAACGTAGTCGACAGAGAGGTTCACCGAGTCGCCCAGCATTATATGCTCGGTCTCTATTGTGGCAAGCATAGAGTAGGCCCAGCACAGCGGGCTGCGTCCCTGGTCCTTGACCGGGGTGTAGCCAAGCAGCACCTCGTTCTTGAACCTATGGCTATCCTGTAGGTCTTCTGCCTGCCGTTTGGCTGGCACCGAGCAGGCGGCAAGCAGCACTGCTGCACCTATAAATATATGTAATGTATATAATCTGTGCTTGAGCATATTGTTGTGTCTTTATTCTGTTGCTCCTCTCCTACCCTACTTGACGATGGACGTCATCTTGCTCTTGATGCCCTTGGCACCTACAAGGAACGCCTTGGCAGAGCCAAACTTGAGGAACATGTCCAGACGTACAGGTACGTGGTTGGCGTCATCGCTTACGTAGAAGCGCACTATCTCCTTATACTTGCCGTCCTCGTACTCCATATACGACAGCTGCAAGCAGCGATACTTCACGCCGTTGTCTGCCTTGACCGTTGTCTTGCCCTTATACTCGAGCATGGCATTGATTATCTTCGTGCCGTCGGTTATGGGGAAGTTTACGCGTTTGCCCTTCTTCCAGCCCTCCGGGTTGAACGAGCGGGCGCGCAGGAAGATGCTCAGCATGTCGTATGTGCAGTCGGTACGGGTCCACTCCTTGTATATGTGCTCGCCGTTGTGGCGCAGACGGTGCTGCTTGATGTGTACCTTGTTGTTGGGGTAGCTAAAGAAGGCCTCGTCCACGGTATAGCGCTTGCCCTCGTGCGCTCCCTTGCGAAAGTAGAGAGGCTCGAGCTGTGTGGAGTTGTAGCACAACAGCGTGTCGCGCATAACAAAGAACTTGTCGGCATTGGACGATGTGCGTGTTATAAGCGACGCTCGGTAAGCCGACTTGCCATGATAGCGGCTCTCGACGGTCGACATCGACGCGTTGCCTACCTTTACCCACACAAACTTCCAGTTGAAGTAGAGGTTGTAGGTAAGAAACTCGCCCGACTTGAACGCTGTGTTCTGAAACTTGCACTGTGCACCTGCTGTGGTTATGCCCACAAGCAGCATTGCCATTGTCAATAAAAGCTGTCTCATCTTTATACGTTTAAAGGTGATTGTCTATATGCCTGTCATTGCTTAGAAGGGGTACGGTATGCCCATTTTTCGGGCTCTGTCGAGGTTGCGCTGCTGTACCTTGCGCTGCTGCTCGGCCTTCTGCTTGGTTATCTTGGCAGGCTTCTGCTGTTCGGCACGACGTGCCTTGGGATTCCAGTCGAGTGTTACGTCCCACTTGGCTTTGCACTCTATCTCGTCTGTATAGTAGCACGTTAGCTCGGGCTGACATCCCTCGGAATAGTTGCCTGTATCCCATACGCCGTTGTTGTTGTCGTCGTAGAAGAGGCGGGCATAATAGGTGCCGGGGGTTATGTAGAAGAACTGGGCTGTGCCGTCTACCACGTTGGCACGCTTCACGGCTGCGTCTTGCTGGTTGAGCAGCTCCACAACGATGTTCTCGCCCTTGCCTTGCGGTATGCGGAACACCAACGAGCTGTACTCGTCGAGCGACTTTACCTTGAAGCCTTGCTTAAGCTTGGGCGACGTAAGGCCGTAGATGTCCATAAAGGCAAGCGAGTCGATCTCTAAGCTATACTCGGTATCGGGCTGCCAAGCGGCACGTATGTCGTACATTCTAAGCGACTTAGCCACATTGCCCGGTACCGTGTCGCCAGGTATGCGCTGCTCCACGGGGCGTATGCGCAGCGGCGTGTCGTACCACAGCGTGTCGTGTCGGGCATAGAGATGTATCTTCGACGAGTCGACCATGGCAAGCGGACGGTTGAACGTAATGCGCACATCCTGGTCGGGGTCGAGGCTTGAGCCGGTCTTTATCTCTGGCGTAAGCAAGCGTGGCGGCATAATCGAGTCGTACGGCTCGCCTCGCTTGCGCTTCTTCTCCTGCTTCTTGTGCCAGTCTTCATACTCCTTCTGGGCTGCCTTTAGACGCTTGGCATAAGGCTGCTTGGCAAGAATCTGCAGGGTGTCGGTCTGCGGCTGCAGGCATCCGAGGGTGTCGGTAGCCATATACTTAAGCTCCACGTTAAGCGTGTCTTGGTTGACAAGCGTGGTGTCGCGCAGCCAATAGGTTATGGTGTCGCGGCGCACCGAATGTTCTATAAAGAAGGCGTCGCGGTCGTCGAAGTTCAGCGCGCGCAGCTCCGGCATACTCTTGTCGCCATAACTGAAGAACAGGCTGAAGTGGTCGGCTTCCTGACGTTCGGCCTTAAGGAAGAACCTGTCGGTAAGAGGCTCGTTGAAGGCACGCAACACAATGTCGTCTGGAGTAAAACGGGTATACCCCACACGGGTTATGTCCTTGATATGCAGCGAGTCGATCCACGTTGTGTCCTGACGTATGGCGTCGCAGAACGAGGGCGTTATGGTGTCTCGCGAGAAGGCTATCTGCTCTGCCTTTTGCGAGAAACGGTAGTCGCCGTCCTGGTCTTGCAAGGCGTATATACGGTAGTTGCCGGGCGCCACACCACGTATGATGAAGCGTCCACGCGAGTCGGCACGAGCCACACGCAGCATAGGCTTCTTTACAAAGCACGAGTCGTCCATATCGCCGTACAGTCCTACAAGTATGCCCTTTACCGGCTCGAGGTTGTCGGCTTGCAGCACGCAGCCTGCCACCTCAAGGGTGTCGATATGGTCGCCGGTGGCAAAGCTATAGGTGTAATTGCCCAAGGGGTTGCCCTCGTTGTTGTCGCTAATGGCGTCAGAGAAGTCGATGGTGTACGTGGTATTGGGCTTAAGCGAGTCCTTAAGCTGTACCTCAATACGCTTTCCGGTCGACTTTATCTCTGCCTGCTCCATTTGCGGCGGCGACACAACAACCTTCTCCGTAGCGTTCTCTATCTTTATAAACTCGTCGAAGAGGATGCGCACCTTTTTGGCAGTAACGCCCGTGCCTCCGTCCTCGGGGTAGGCAGCCACCACGTGCGGCGGTGTCTCGTCGTACCAACCTCCGTCGGGGCGACCCATGCGGGCACACGAGGCAAGAAGGAGGAGGAACATTAGCCCCACCCCTAACCGCAAGGCGGCTCTGCCCCTCCCCGGAGTAGAGGGGAGTAGAATGTTATGATATATATGTTTAAGTATATTCATATAGAATAGTACATTTTTAATTATTACCTCCGCAAGGCTTGTCACACGCCATAATCTCCTCTATATACTGTCTGTTGTTAGACAGTCGAGGTATCTTGTGCTGTCCGCCAAGCTTGCCCTTCGAGCGCAACCAGTCGTCAAACTGTCCGGGGCGTGCCTCAACCACCTCGAGGTGCTGCAGGGTTATGTCGTGGAATCGCTTGGCCTCGTAGTCGGAGTTTATCTCCTGGAGGCGCTGGTCAAGAAGCTGGGCAAACTCGTCAATGCTTGCTGGCTTCTTGGCAAACTCTATAAGCCACTGGTGGCGACACTTGGCGTTTTGGTCCATAAACACGGGGGCGGCTGTATACTCCTTGACCTCGGCTCCCGTCTTCTCGCAAGCGTATGCCAATCCCTTCTCGGCGTTGTCCTGGATAAGCTCCTCGCCAAAGGCGTTGATGAAGTACTTGGTGCGGCCGGTGATGACAAACTTATACGGACGCTTCGACGTAAACTTGACGGTGTCGCCTATCATATATCGCCACAATCCGCACGATGTGCTTATAAGCATGGCGTAGTTGCGGCCTATCTCCACACCTTCGAGCGGCACGATGTTGGGGTTGGGCGAGTCGAACTCGTCCATTGGCAGAAACTCGTAGTAGACACCGTAGTCGAGCATCAGCAACATCGACTTGTCTGTTGGGTCGTTCTGTATGCCGAAGAATCCCTCCGACGCGTTGTACGTCTCCATATAGTGCATCTTCGGCGACTGTATAATATGCTCGTACTGAGGACGATAAGGCGTGAATGCTATGCCGCCATGGAAGAAAGCCTCCAGGTTGGGCCATACCTCGTCGATGCGTTCCTTGCCCGAAATCTCAAGCACACGCACCAGCACACTGAGCATCCACGAAGGCACACCCGACAGATTGGTTACGTTCTTGTTAAGACACTCGTGTGCAATGCGGTCGCGCTTCAGCTCGAAGTCGGACAGCAAAGCCGTCTGCTTCTTAGGCACACGTATAAGGTTGACAAGAGGGTTGATGTTCTCTATAAGGATAGCGCTAAGGTCGCCCACGAGCGAGTCGTCGAGATTGTAGTTGGGCGAGTGCGAGCCGCCAAGTATAAGACCCTTTCCGTCGAACATGCGGCTCTTAGGGTTGTTTTGCAGATACATAGCCACCACGTCGGTACCTCCCTGGTAGTGTATGCGCTTAAGTCCCTCGTAAGATACGGGTATAAACTTGCTCTTGTCGTTGGTTGTGCCCGACGACTTGGCATACCATTTCACGGTACCTGGCCATAGAATGTTGGCTTCGCCATGACGCATACGGTCGATGTCGGCCTTCAGCTCCTCGTAAGTGTTTACTGGCACGTTGCGTACAAATTCGTCGTATGTGCGTGTAGAGCCGAAAAGGTGGCTGCGTCCGTACTCGGTGTTGGCTGCGCTGCGCAGCAAATGTTGCAGAACCTCGTGTTGCAGAGACTCTGGTTCGGTGAAGTGGCGTTCCAGCTTATGCTGTCGGGGAATGAACGCATTGCGTATGATGCCTGTTAAGCTCATTGGTTACTCGTTAATTCTAATGAAATCTGTAAACTGCAAAATTACCCAAAACAAGCGAGAGTACTATTGTTTTTTAGTAATTTTAACCTATCATATATCTCCAACCTTACATCTATTGATATATTTATACAACATTACCCAAAAGATACATTAACGATTATTATACGTATAATGACCGTTAATGTATCTTTCGGGTAATGGACGTCAATAATATAATGTCAATGATTTATTGTCAATGTATTAGCGTGTGGCATAGAAGTGAGCTCCACTTACAGCCATACGAGTCTCGAACAAACCGGCTGCGTCGGGAGTAACGCGTATGGTGCTGCCGTCGTTGAGATGGGCCTGGATGGTACCGTCTTCGTTGAAGCGGAACACCTCAGTCTGCTTGCCATCCTGAATCTGCGACCACGAGTTGGTCTTCTTGTCGTAAATAAAGCGGATGGTCTCGCCTTCCGGATTCTTAATCTCGTATCCGTCCTTCAATGTAGTAACGGCATAATAGCGGCCGTCCTGACCAAGAACGTCCTGTGTGGTGCCCACCTTCTGAGCCAAAGGATTGTTGCCAGTCCAGAACTCGATAGTGTTGAGCACAAGAGCGTCTACCGTGGTACAAACCACGTAGGCTGGAGATATAAGCAAGAAGATAATTTCGTTGAGGAATTTAGAGTTGGTTGCGCGCATGTTCCACTTTGCCACGCGGTTGAACAGTGAGAAAGAGCCAACACAAGATGTTGTCAGCAAGGCTGCCGCCATAAAGAGAACCGACACTTTAAGATGCTTGATTTTCATAAGTTCTTGGTTTTAGATGTTAGTATTGTTGTGCCATATTGTAGTAATACGGCTGTAAAGTTAATACAAATTGTTGGATATATAATGCACTTTGCATATTATTTGCTCTACCAATGACGGAATAGTTCAAAACCAAGGCGTACGGTGAACCCGTCCAGTCGCCAGTTGCGCTGTCCCAAGAACGCCGCCAACGAGAAGGCACGGCACGTAAACCCGTAGCCATACTCGATGTATGGATGCAGATGGCGCACGCTGAGGGCGTTGACATACAGGCGCTCCTTCTCCACCAAACGGCCGGCTATGGGTAGCCACGACAGCAAGAGCAAGGGCGACTCGTATGCCACATTGGCGCGTACATAATACTCGGAGGCATTGTACCAGCCACTGTTGAGAAGCTCGAAGGAGCAAGCCCAGTCGTCGTTCCAGCCACCAGGTATATTCTCCTCACGAAAGTTGGTATAGTCGAGAAAGTAGCTGTCCTTGCCCTTATGGATGTAGAAGCCCGTTCCGACTCGCATCTGAAGGCTGCTGAGGGCGGACAACTCGTGCTTGTACTGGCCGTCTATCTCCACTCGCTCGTAGGCAAGATTTGAGCCAAGAAAGCCACGTATGCTGCGCTCGTAGTCGGCTGTGAAGATAGGCCCGTAATATCCCATGGGTCTATATACCAACTCGAAGATAGGTGCCACTGACATATACTTAGCCGGACGACCCGCCATGTCAAAGGCACTGCGGTCGATGGCTGTGCGCTTGTGGGCAAGTATACCTGCCTCCAAACCCCATTGGGGCTTAGGGTCGTAGTGGGCGGAGAGGCGAAACATGTGGTCGCGGAAGTACTTAAGGTTAAGCTTGTCCCAGTCGATGCTGTCGCCACGCTCGTGCTTGATGGCATCCACTACCTCCGAATTTGTTATATGCCGTCCACTTGCCCATTCGGTGCGTATGTAGGCATCGTGTTTGCGGTTGATGTAGAAGGTAAAGGGAAAGTCGAAGTAGAACTGCTTCTGCTTAAAGGCATAACCCAACTTGAAGCGCGTCTCCAACATCTGGTTGTTGCTGAAGTAGTAGTTGCCGCGAACATCAAGACGATAGGTAAGGCCGCGCTGCGAACTGTAACTGAAGTAGAGCGGATTGAGCAGCGGACTTACACGGAAGTGTCCTTGGTCTCTTGAACCAAATTTCTGGTTGGTGCGTTGAACCATATTGCGTGCCAAGGCATACCACATACGGCTTCCGAGGATGCCCTTGCGGTTCTTGGTGGATACCGAATCGGCTGCGGCTCGGTTTCGGCGAGCGTAATAGCGGTCGAAGACATACTGCTCGTGGCTCGTCAGAGGCAACGGACGGATGCGATTTATAAGCGCCGTGTCGCGTCGGTTGGTTATGGTGTCGGATATAATATTGGGCAAACCATACACACCAGTGTACTCGGCGGTGATGTCGTTGCCCATAAAAAGGAATCGGGAGTTGAGAGTACAGTCGCGTGGAAAAAGCGACATCCTGCCCTCCTCGCCCATCGTTACGGCAAGGTGGAAGCGCACCATATCGTATTCGCCGTCGAAAGCGGTGTCTATCACACGTCCCGTCTTGGTCTCCACACGTGCCCAACCACGCACCAGCTTGGTGTTGTTGAGCCTCGGACGGAAGCTAATAAGAGCCACACCAGGCGAGAACACCGTTATGCGATAGCGGTAGAAGCGGCGGTTGCGGTAGTGGAAAGGCGACACAATGCGGCCGTCTATAAGCATCTCGTCGTAGATAAAAGGCGTTAGAAACTTAAGCACCGTAGGCATTGTGCGCATCTCGTAGGGTATGGTGGAGCGCTCAAGAAGGCGTGTAGCGCTGAAGTTGTCGGGATTAGCGTTGTCCACTCGGCTATACGTCTCGCCCACATGCTCTCGGTCGCCACCATTGGCTACGGCAAACATGGTAGGTATAACAAGCAAAATGCCGTTGCGCTTGTTGGTGCGTATGTCGTACTTAACGTAGGCATAGGTCTTCATACGGCCCACACCGGTGGTGTCTACCGAAGCGGCATAGTCGAACACACGCTTCATCGTCTGAAGCGTGTATCGCCGGCTCGCCCCGAAGGCAGGTGTTGCAGCGCACAGAGCCACAACCATAACGCAAGCCAAAACAAGTGTGTTATATAGCCGTTGTCCCAATATCTTGCAGTGTTTTGTAAGTTGCAAAAATACAGAAAATAAACGTTTCCTCATATTTTTAATCTAAAAATTTGGCGTTTTCCTCAAAAAACACTATCTTTGCACCCGCAAACTTATCCCATAGCGGTATAAGTCGGACTTGTAGCTCAGTTGGTTAGAGCAACAGACTCATAATCTGGAGGTC
>OIWQ01002678.1_pt1 | contig 17533 bp, 14 predicted proteins | sample 1587571 | NCBI WGS metagenome assembly OIWQ01 (sample SAMEA3888910, study PRJEB22519) | human gut metagenome | biome: human gut; feature: human-associated habitat; material: faeces | place: Denmark | collected 2010 | reverse complement strand
TCGGCGTGGGCGTCGGGGGCGTAGCGCTGCATCGTGCCGGGGCTGCGGCCCTGCAGATATTCCTGTGCCTGCTTCTGGCGGCTGGGTGCGGTGCGGCGCAGCAGCGTTTCTCTTTCAGCCTTGTTCATACAAATCACCTCTTTCGTCACTATTTTGCCCGGGGCTGCCGCTGGTCAAACCCGGAAAATCGTGGTATAGTATTTTATATTGCCATTTTTAAGGAGCTATCATTCTATGGAAGTCAAAATCAATCAGGTCGTTCTGCATCTGCTGGACCCCGGCGCATCGGAGCCGGTTCTGTCGGACCGCGCCATGGACATGGACGCTGACCTGTACGAGTATTACACCGCCACGCTTGAGCGCGCGTTCGCCAGCGACGAGGTAAAGAACTGCCGGTTCCTGCCAGACTCCGCTTTTGCCGCGGAGATGGCGCAGAATCAGGATTTCATCGACCTGTCCCGCCGCATTGCGGGCGTCATCTTTGAGCAGATGCTGCAATATCAGGCCATCCCGGCGGGCGATCTGGCCGTCGTGGACTTTACCGCCGACGGCGTGCCGTTCTACGGCGTGCTCAAGCTCAACTACCGTCCCGGCTACACCCACCACACCGAGCTGATGGGCAATGGCCGGTTCAGCAGCATGGTGCCGCAGCGCACGCTGCTGCCCGGCACGCCCAAGGCCGACGAAGCCGCGCTCATTGACCGCGCCAACGGCACGGTGCGCTTGATCGAGAAGAAGTTCACGCTGGACGACAGGAAGGACTTTTACCTGTCCACCCGCGTGTTCGGCTGCACGGAGGCTTTGCAGGAGAAAGCCAAGCTCAAGGCCGTCTGCGAGACCGCCGTGGCCGCCGTGAAGGAGGCCTACCCCGAGCCGGAGGCGCTGGACGATGTGCCCCCGTTTGACGGCGGCACCGAGACTGCCGTCGAGCTGCTGGTGCGCAACCAGGCCGTGGACAACCAGATCTCCGTCGAGGACGTGCGCGAGCGCATCCGGGAGAATTTTCCCCTGGCCGCCCCCAGGTTTGAGGAGGCGCTGGCCGAGACCGGCGTGCAGGAGAATGACCGCGTGACCGTGACCCCCGCGCGCATCAAAAAACTGGAAAGCCGCAGCTTCAAGACCGAGTCCGGCATTGAGATCAGGATTCCTGCCGAGCTGTGCAGCTCGGACGACGCCGTGGAGTTTATCCATTCGGCAACCGGCGGGCTGAGCTTATTGATTAAGGACGTATTGGTGTAAACATACGGCACTTTGCGGGCGGATATGGAATGCGCCCCTACGAATCACACCCGTGGGGGCGCATTCTATAGGCGCCCGCACTCTGCCGCTCAGGATATGGGTATAGAGAAAGCAAACTATGGAAACAAAACAAAAAACGACCCTGACCCAGGGCAGTGTTGCCAGGGGAATGCTGCTGTTTGCGCTGCCGATTTTTATCAGCAACCTGTTCCAGCAGCTGTATAATGCCGCCGACTCGCTGATCGTCGGCAACTTTCTGGGCGGCGAGGCGCTCGCCGCTGTCGGCTCGTCAGGCAGCCTGATTTTTCTGCTGACTGGCTTTGTCAACGGTGTATCGTTGGGCGCGGGCGTCGTGGTCGCGCGGTATTTCGGCGCCAAGGACTGGGACAGAATGCGCCGCACGATCCACACCACCGTGGCGCTGGGCCTGGTGGCCGGTGTCGGGCTGACGGTGATCGGCGTGATCTTAACGCCGCAGATCCTGCGCTGGATGGGCACGCCGGACGACGTGCTCGTCAACTCCATCGCCTACTTCCGCATGTACTTCATCGGCTCAATTGCCGTTGTCATGTATAACGTAGGTGCAAGCATTCTGCAATCCGTCGGCGACAGCAAGAGCCCGATGCGGTATTTAATTGCTGCCTCTCTCATCAACATCGTGCTCGATCTGATCCTCGTCGGCTGGCTGCGCATGGGCGTGGCCGCGGCGGCGTTCGCAACGATTGCCTCCCAGACGGTCAGCGCCGTTCTGGCATTTGCCAAGCTGACGCGCTCCCAAGAGACGTGGGCCGTGCATTGGCGCGAGGTAAAATTTGACGGTCCGTCGCTAAAGTCTGTCGTCGTGCAGGGCCTGCCGTCCGGCATCCAGAACTCGGTCATTTCGATTGCCAACGTCATTGTGCAGTCCAACATCAACTCGTTCGGTGCACAGGCCATGGCCGGGTGCGGCGCGTACAGCAAGGTGGAGGGCTTCGCCTTCCTGCCCGTGACCTGCTTTGCCATGGCACTGGCGACGTTCGTCAGCCAGAACGTCGGCGCGGGCCAGCCGGACCGCGTGAAGAAGGGCATGAAGTTCGGGTGTCTGTGCTCGGTGCTCATGGCCGAGGTCGTCGGCGCCACCATCTACGCTGCGTCGCCGTGGCTCATCGGCGCTTTCAGCCGCGAGGCCGACGTCATCGCGTTCGGCGTGCGGCAGGCCCACACCATCACGCTGTTCTACTGCCTGCTGGCGTTCAGCCATTGCTGCGCGGGCATCCTGCGCGGTCTGGGCCGCCCCGTCGTGCCGATGATGGTCATGCTGGCGGTCTGGTGCCTGCTGCGCATCACCTACATCACGGTCACGCTGCACTTCATCCGCGACATCGGCGTTGTGTTCTGGGCCTATCCGCTGACCTGGAGCATCTCGTCCGTGCTGTTTGCATGGTATATCCTCCATTGCCCCATCCCCAAGCTGGGCGGCGGCGCACCGGAGGTCAAGGCGTAAATTCTGTTTATAGAATAAAGATACCCCCGTCAGGTATGTGCGCTACCTTGGGGATTGTTGTTGTTCACCGATTCAGAAAAATCCGCGACGCACATGTGTCTAACACATCCAAATTCTTTCTCCGTTTGTGATGAATTCAAACAGGCGATATTTCTGCGCATTATCGGTCGGCACCAGCCGAGGCCCTGCCCGTTGCAAAGTTGCCGTATGTGGTCAAGGTTGCATTGTAGCAGTTGATGGCAGCAGTGTCGTGTTCGTACATCGTGGCGAGAGTAAGCGAAAACCAAAAAGGGCAGAGCGAAATTAGTGCGGATGCTATCAGACTATTGTGGAGAATGCAGGAAACTATATTAAGATAATAAGCAAAAAATCAAGGAGTTAACATAAAGTAGTCATAAAAGTGTTTGAAAGTATGCGACGAATTTGATTTAATTAGCATTAGAAGAAGATAATAGAAAGGAGATGTGTAGTGCATGTTGTCGGGAAAACAAATTGCCGAGGCAAGAAAGCGAAAAGGACTAACGCAAGAGGCCTTGGCGGCAGAACTTGGAGTATCGAGACAAACGATTGCAAAATGGGAACAAGAAATTTCAACACCCAGTGTTACAAATGCACATAGACTGATAGATATTCTAGGCCTACAGGAAATGGAGAATAAATCGTCTACCGAAGATGAAGGCAATGCAAGAACTATTTGTAAAAAGAGATTAACAAAGAGATTGTTGATTGAACTTTGGGCAGTATATGTTGGGATAGCATTTCTCTGCTTTTGTTCTATTGGAATTGTGGCATTGTTTTTTATCCCTGCAATATCGGTTGTCCTAATATTAGTTGCTATTGTAGTGCAGGAAGTAAGGGGAAAGAAGACAGATTCACCGATGAAGATTCTTCTCGGCGGAATATGCTTTATTGGGCTTGCCATACTGGCAGTAGTTGCTATACTTGCAAGTGGGTTTGTTCTAAGAGAAAATTATCAACATAAAGCTTTTTATTCTGTTCCTGCTACACAACTAAAAAAATATTCGGCAATTAATGAGTGGATTGATGAATGCAAAACGATAGGACCTGATATTTATGGGCAATGTATTGAATTGCCGTCAGATAAGACAATCTGTCTCTATATTGTATATAGACATCAGGTGACGGACGCATCGGATGCAAGCCTCGTTTCAGATCCGCTACATATGCGATTCATTGCAAAATACCGTGGCGGTACTGAATATGATGGGGTGGATTTGTATTTTCTCCAAGGGAGAAGTAGTTATCAGATGCTTTTCTCCATTGACGGAAGTGAACCTTATTATAACAGTATGGCAACTGTTAATCCAATGCTTATAGATGATGTGAAGGCACTATTTAACAATCTGCAAGGAGATGAAAAAAATGCTTAAAAAGGTTAAAAAGATAGCTGCACTGATGATGGCGACAATGGCGCTTTCTACATTATTCGTGACGACTGCGTTTGCGCAGGAGAATGACGTAGAAGTTATTGAAGAAGCGAAGATTCTTGAGGAAATTGTTTCGTATTTGGAAGACGGTGTGACAATAGATGTTGCGCCCAATGAATCAAAGCGGATTGAAATACCACTGTCAAATGGAGAAAGTGCGTATCTTGAGATTGGGTGCACACCAATTACATTGACACGCGGAACAACAAGCGCCAGCTATAACTATACTTCAAATGGTGACTATATATTTTGGGGAAATATAAACTATGGAAGTATTGGGAGTTATAGTCATAGAGTCAACTTCAAGATAACCGCATTATCCCCTACATGCGAATTCTACATTACATCTGCGAGCGTTGAATACCAGCAGCCATCAGTTGGATATGTTAATTCTGGATCTGGCATAACGGGAAACAAAAATTATGATGTGAAGACAAGCTCTTATTCTAAAGCATACGCAAGTTTTACAATCAATGGATATGTAAATAATATATATTCGAAAATTCTTATGAACTCTATGAATCCGAATAAGATTACATTTACAATATATTATTCGCTGGCTCCAATTGATTAGTCCTGAAAATAGTGGATGCTTGTGTCTTCACTTATTGCCACAGCAAGGAAAAATACAGTTGCCAACAAAACAGCGATACCACTGGGGAGCAAGGAACAATGCAAAGCTAGGAATTCATTTTGCGTCTCTGCATCCGGTGAGTATCAAGTAAAACACAAACAACACCCCAAAGTTGGAAAAGGTACTTTGGGGTGTTGTTATTTAGGTGTGCCCGGCATGGGCAACAGCTAGGTGATGAAAGACCACTACACGTTTGGCAGTAGGAAGCGTTAGCCGAAGGCAAGGGGGCCAAACGTGGAGGGAAAAAATCTGAAGGGAGCCAGATGTTAACAAAAAATGCTGGCTGGCAAACTCTTGAACCGATGAACAGAAATCCCATAGTAGTTTAGTATGTGCGCCTGACGGGGGTATCTTTGTTATTGCGGCGAATGGGCAAAGCCCCTCAGGCCTCGCAGGCTCGGCCAGCTTGCCTTAACGTACAGCCTTTACTTTTTGATCACAAAGCACGGCAGCGGCGCTGTCTGCGCCCAGTTTGCAAACTCGCAGACCAGCACGGTATACTGCGTCAGCGGCAGGGCCTTAAAAAACGCCAGCGCGGCCTGCTTCTCGGCGTCACCGATGACCTTTCCGCTGTAGAGCACCGCGGCCAGCACGCCGCCGGGGCGCAGAGCCTCCAGCGCCGCACGCAGGGCGGGCACACTGCCGTCCGCCGTGGAATGCACAGCATGCTCCGCACCCGGCAGCCAGCCGAAGTTGAACAGCACGCAGTCCGCCGTGCCGGGCTGCACCAGCTCAGCCAGGCGGGCGTGGTCGTGCAGCACCGCACGCCCCACTGCGCCATAGCCTGCCGCTGCCAGCCGCGCGTTTGTGTTATCAACGGCCTGCCGTTGAATATCCAGCCCCAGCACGTGCCCTGCCGGGCCTGCCAGCGTACACAGGAACTGCGTGTCGTGGCCGTTGCCGCAGGTGGCATCCACGTACAGCCCGCCGGGGGCGAGCCGTGCGGTCAAAAACGCATGGCAGAGCTGCACGGCGGACAGGTCGGGCACGCGGCGGCGCACCAGCTGGCTGCCGTCCGGGGCAAAGCCATATTTTTGCGCCAGCGCCCTGCCCGCGGCATCCCGGGGCAGGGGAGCGGTGAACCGCGTGGCCTGCTTTGGGTCCAGTCCGCCGTTTTGGCGCAGAAGCTCTTTCAACAGATAACTGCCGTAGCCGCGCCCGCGCCACCGGGGCACGACCTCCAGCCGCAGGATGGTCGTGCCATCCACGACGGCTGTGCCGATGGCCTCGTTTTCCTTATATAGAGTGTAGCAGCCTTTTTCCTGCCTGATCTGCATAGCATTACCCGTCGATTTCGTTGGTGTTCAGGTCGTAGTGTATCACATCGCCCCATTTGCGGCGGATGACGATCTGCGCGGTCAGGTCGGTGTCGTCATAGACCAGCGACCACTGGGTATTGCTGGTCACGTCGTTGGGGCTGGGGTCCTGGGCGGCTGCCTGCAATGCCTTCCATGCGGTATCCGCAGGAATATCCCCGTCGGGATCGCGCATTGCCAGCACTTCCATAATAGCGTCATAGCGCTCTTTTCCGTGGCCGTAGATGCCGTTTCTCTGGTTTGGTTACACCATGTAGGCATAGCAGCCGTAAAAATTCGTGATGGCCTGCATGGATGTCCAGCGCAGCGGGCGGCCCTCCTGCTCCGGGTCATGTTCCAGCACGCGGGCATCGCCGCTTGCATCAACGACAAAGAAGTGGTAGTCCCGCCCGGAGGTGGCAAGCATATCATAGCTGTCCAGCAGCTCCACAGCCTCCTGCGTCGTGGCGGCGCGGTCGAGCACCAGACGGGTAGCAAGGGTGGTAAAAATCTTCTGCTTGCCGGTGCTCTGGTTGACCGGCTCGCTGTCCAGCGTCAGCACCGCGATGGAAACGCCCTTTTCATTCATGCCGTCCAGACAGATGAACGGCGCGGTCAGGCAGGCGAGCTTTTTCGCCATGGATATGTCCGGCTGGTTGGCCGAGATATTATCCAGCGCGGCCAGCGCCACGGATTTGTAGCCGTCCTTCGGCGTACAATAAACCAGCATGGCCGAGGTGTCGCGCTTGAAATCATAGTTGCGGCCCATCAGGATATTCCCATCGGACACCGTCGCAAAGGCGCTGCATCCATAGTTCGGGGCTTTCATGTGGACCGGCAGCAGGGGAAGCGTTTCCTTTAAAATCGCATCGATCATCGACTGGTTGTCGGTGATGCCGTAGTTGATGACATCGTCGATAGAATAATCATACGTGACATCCATGCGGTAAAGGTTATAGTCGTCATACGCGGTGATCTGCTCTATGCTGTTTACCGTGCGCAGCCGTCCGGCGTACAGCGCGCCGAAGCCCGCCACTGCCAGCAGGATCAATACCAGAAGCACAACCAAAATACGTTTTAACATCCTTTTCACAGAAAACGCCTCCTTTATATGTGTTTTATGATTTGATTATATCATATTTTATTGTGCGGCGCAACGCTGCAAATTGTCATAATCTTCACCGTTTTTCACATACTTTTCACTCTCTGACGAAACCTATTTCACAATTAGCCTGTATACTGTAGGCATAGAAAGCGAAAGGAGACGACCACTATGAGCAACGAATACGATTACTCCGGTCTCTATAACAATACATCCGGCAGCGGTCAGCCGAACGGCCAGAACCAGCAGCCCGAGCAGAGCGCCCCCGCGCAGAACCAGCAGCCCGAGCAGAGCGCCCCCGCGCAGAACCAGCAGCCCCAACAGAGCAGCTACCCCAACGTAGGCTCCAGCGGTGCCAACACCGCCAACACGGCGCGCACAGATTATTCTTCCTACAATTCCGGCAGCACGTCCGGCCAGAATCCCCAGCAGGATTCCAACGGCTACACCAGCAGCTTCAGCGGCGGCAATGGCAATAACGGCGGCTACAACGGCTACAGCTATTCCAGCGCCCCGCAGCAGCCCCCCGTGCCCCAGAAGAAAAAGGGCAGCAAGGTCCTGCTCCGCGTGCTGGCCTGCGTCGGCGTGGCTGCGCTTGGCTTCGGCGGCGGTCTGGGCGGTGCTGTGGTCGCCAGCCGTGCGGGCCTGACAGGCAACCAGGTGGTTGTCCAGCAGGTAGAGCGCAGCACGGACGCCACCGCCGCAGGCAGCACCGATGGCACAAGCATGAGCGTGCAGCAGATCGCGTCTGTCGTCTCGCCCAGCGTTGTCGCCATCACCACCGAGCAGATGAGCAGCAGCCAGACCTGGTTCGGCGGCTACTACGTCCAGAGCGGTGCCGGTTCCGGCGTCATCATCAGCCAGGACGGCTACATCCTGACCTGCGCCCACGTCGTCAGCGGCGCGACCAGCGTAAAGGTGCAGCTGAACGGCAGCGACGAGAGCTACGACGCCACCGTCGTCGGTCAGGATTCCACCTCCGACATCGCGGTGCTGAAAATTGATGCTACGGGCCTGACCCCGGCGGTCATCGGCGACAGTGACGCCCTGGCCGTGGGCGAGGTCGCCGTCGCCGTCGGCAACCCGCTGGGCACGCTGTCCAACACTGTCACCGATGGCATCGTCAGCGCGCTGAACCGTCAGGTCACCGTGCAAGACAACGATATGACGCTGATCCAGACCGATGCGTCCATCAGCCCGGGCAACTCCGGCGGCGGCCTGTTCAATGCGAACGGCGAGCTGATCGGCATTGTCAATGCCAAGTCCAGCTACAGTGAGGCCGAGGGCATCGGCTTTGCGATCCCCATCAACACAGCCATGGAGATCGGCCGGCAGCTGATCGAGAACGGCAGCGTGGCTCGTCCCGCGCTGGGCGTCAAGATCATGGATGTGACCGACGCCCAGACCGCCCAGCAGCTGGGTGTCTCCACGATGGGCGTCTACGTTGTCGAAGTCACAAAGGGCAGCGGTGCCGACGCCGCCGGTGTACAGGCGGGTGACCGCGTGCTGGCCGTCGATGACACCGCCGTCAGTGATTCCTCCGCGTTGAAGAATTACCTGAAGGACAAGGGCATCGGCGACACCGTCAACCTCCAGGTCGAGCGCGACGGCAAGGTGCTGACGCTGGCTGTTACGCTTGGGTCCAGCGCACAGTAAAAACAATATAGAAACAGGGATGCAGACCGAAATCTGCATCCCTGTTTTTTTGTTTGAATGGCTTCCCCCTCGGGGGAAGCTGTCAGCGGCCCCGCCCGCTGACGGATGAGGGGAAACCGTGCCATTATGGCCCGGCAGCGGGTTGCCGTCGGAAGTCTGCCCCTCTCAGGGGATCGGCGTCCACCCCTGACTCCTCACTCAGTTCTGATCCTTACTTTTTCCCACCAGCGCAGCCAGCACGCCAAAAATCAGGCTGGCCGCTATGCCGCCGGACGCCGCCGTCAGGCCGCCGGTAAACGCACCGGGCAGGCCGCACTCGTCCACGGCATTTTGCACGCCCTGGGCCAATAAATGCCCGAACCCCAGCAGCGGCACGCTGGCCCCCGCCCCGGCGAAATCCGCCAGCGGCTTGTACAGCCCGACAGCGCTTAAGATTACGCCCGCCACGACATACCCGGTCAAGATTCGGGCAGGGGAGAGCTTCGTGTAATCAATAAAAAGCTGCCCTACGACGCAGATCGCGCCGCCGACCACAAACGCCCAGACATAGCTCATACCGCACCTCCCAGCTCGACACAGTGGGCGATGCCCGGGATGCTCTCCCCCTGCAAAAACGTGGTCTGGCTCATCAGCGCACCCGTTGCCAGAAACAGCACGCGGCGCAGCTGCCCCGCGGCCAGCATCGGCAGGATCTTCCCGCACAGCACCGCCGCACTGCATCCTGCCCCGCTGCCGCCCGCCTGTACATTCTGACTGTTTGTGTCATATAATAAGCAGCCGCAGTCCTTATGGTTGTCCAGCGGCAGCCCCTCTTTGGCCATCTGCTCATGCAGAAGTGCCGTGCCGACCTCGCCCAAATCGCCCGTAAAGATTGCGTCAAAATCCTGCGGGCTTGTCCCCGTGGCCGAAAAATAGCGCAGCAGCGTCGAGGCTGCCGCAGGCATCATTGCCGCACCCATGTTGTTGATGTCATGCACCGCAAAATCCTGCACGCGGCCAAACGTCACCGACAGCACCGGCACGCCCGCGCTGCCGTGCGCCCGCACCAGGCAGGCCCCCGCGGCGGTGGCTGTCCACTGGGCCGTGGGGGTGCGCTTGGCACCGTACTCCAGCGGCGTGCGGAATTGCCGCTCTGCCGCGCAAAAATGGCTGCTTGTCAGCGCCAGGACCCGCTCGGCCATGCCGCCCGCCGCAAACACCGCGGCAAGGCCCAGCGTCTCCGCCATGGTCGAGCACGCGCCGTAGACGCCCGCAAACGGGATGCCCAGTTCCCGCATCGTGTAGTTGCTGGCCGTACACTGGGCCTGCAGGTCGCCCGCAAACGCAATATCGACTTTGGAACGCGGAATATCCGCCTTGCGCAGACAGAGCTCCACGGCCTTGCGCTGCAAGAGGCTTTCGGCCTGCTCCCAGTTTTCACAGCCCTGCTCGCCAAAAGCCGCGTCCTGCGTCACAAAGTCAAAGGCCGACGCCAGCGGGCCCTCGCTCTCCTTTTTGCCGCCTGCCGCGGCCCAGGCCGCCACGGTGGGCGGCGCGTCAAACATCAGGGTATCGCCTCTGCGCGTCATCGGTCACCCCACCTTTCCCAGCAGCCAGTAGAGCACGCCCCACACAAAGCTGGCCAGCGTCCCAAACGCGATGACCGGCCCCGCGATGCCGAAAATCCTCGCGCCTACACCAGTCACCCAGCCCTCGGCCTTGAATTCAATCGCCGGGCTGACGACGGAGTTTGCAAACCCTGTAATGGGCACCAGCGTCCCCGCGCCCGCCTTGGCGGCCAGCTTTTGGTACCAGCCCGGCAGCGTGAAAATGGCGGACAGAAAAATCAGTGCAATGCTCGTCAGCGTGCCCGCCAGCGTTTTGTCGTACCAAATCAGGAAAAATTGCCGCAGTGCCTCGCCGAGGGTGCAGATGGCCCCGCCGACCAAAAACGCCCACGCGCAGTCCCGCACCACGGGCGATGGCGGCGACGCGCGGCTGACCATCTCATCATATTGCCTGGGATCCAGTTTCACATTTCATTCCTCCCTTTTTTGGGGGTAGTATGTGCCTAGCTGCCGTAAAATATGACCTGCCCGCGATAATACGGGTGCGGCACCATGACCTTGTACAGCGTGCGCAGTTCTTTACAAAGCGCCGCATCGGGGACCGTACCGCCGCAGGGCAGGGCCAGCACGGCGTACCGCGTGCCGAACACCCGGCTTTCCAGCGCCGTGGCCCGCGCGCCTGCCCGCAGGTAAAACCCGATGCGCCGCCGCGCGGTGGCCGGGTCGGGAGCCTCGGCGGGGTGCTCACATTCCAGCACCAGGTCGTGTACCCGCATGGCATCGTAGTCCCGGACCAGCCCCAGCGCCGCCGTGCCCACGCCGCTGCCGCGCAGGTCGTACCGCACGGCAAAGTAGTCCAGCAGCGCCGTGCGCTGGCCCGGCAGCACGACCTGCCACGCATAAGCCAGCCGTGCGCCCGCGTCATCGGTCAGAAGGAGCGGCTCGTAGACGCCGGACTCCAGCAGGCGTTGGATCTCGGCAAACGGCTTCAGCTCGGCGGCAGGAAAATCCCGCGGCAGGGCAGAGCGGTAGAGGTCCTCACATTCAGCAGCAGACAAGCGTGTGATTTGCATGGGGATTTCTCCTTTCTGTGATTGAATTATGGGGGAAAATACGGTATAATAGGTAAAAATGGGGTTATGGCGCAGTTCTCGGGCGGATATGGAATCCGCCCCTACGGGCATGTAGGGGCGGGCATTGCCCGCCCGCAGGCACATTGCGGCAGCCACCGCGTTCCGCGGGCGGCCAATGGCCGCCCCTGCAACGCGCCCGTTATTCGTAGGGGCGCATTCCGTATGCGCCCGCAAGCAATTTATAAAGGAGCCACCCACATGGAATGGACTGACATCAGCATCACCGTCGCCAAGCGCGACGCCGACACTGCCGAAGCCATCGCAACGATGGTTGCCAACGGCGGCATTTATATTGAGGACTACAGCGACCTGGAGCAGCAGGCGTGGGAGATCGCCCACGTTGATTTAATTGAACAGGACCTGCTGGACAAACCGCGTGACATCGTGATCGTACACATGTACCTTGCCCCTGACGAGAACCCCGCTGAGGTGCTGCCCCTGTTTGAGGAGCGGCTGAAAAACAGCGGCATCGGCTACCAGCTCAACACCACCGGCGTCGAGCAGGAGGACTGGCAGAACGCCTGGAAGAAGTACTACCACGCCATGGACATCGGCAAGCGCCTCGCCATCGTGCCCGGCTGGGAGGATTACCGGACGGACCGCATCAGGATCGTCATGGACCCCGGCATGGCCTTTGGCACCGGCACGCATGAGACGACCTCGCTCTGCCTCGAGACGCTGGACAGCCTTGTCAAGGGCGGGGAGCGCGTGCTCGACATCGGCACCGGCTCCGGCATTCTGGCCATTGCCGCGCTGAAATTAGGCGCAGACTCCGCCGAGGGCGTGGACATCGACCCCATGTGCGTGCGCACCGCGGGCGAGAACGCCGCGCGCAACGGCGTGGCGGACCGCTTTAAAGTTCTCGTCGGCGACCTGTCCGACAAGGCCAGCGGCCAGTACAACATCATCACGGCCAACATCGTGGCGGCTGCCATCCTGTCGCTGGCCCCGCATGTGCCGGTGCTCATGGCCCCGGGCGCACGGTTCATCGCCAGCGGCATCATCGACGAGCGCAAGGACGAGGTGCTGGCCGGGCTGAAGGCCGCGGGTCTCGAGCCTGTCGAGGTCAAGGAGAAGCGCGGCTGGGTCTGCATCATCTGCGAAAAGAAAGAGGCTTGATCTATGCCGCATCGTTATTTTACGCGGGAGCTGGCCGATGGCCGCGCCGCGCTGACCGGCAGCGACGCCCACCATCTGGCCGACGTCATGCGCGCCAGAATCGGTGAGGAGGTCGTGCTCTGCGGGCCGGACGGGCTGGAATACCTCGGCACGGTCACGGCCATCGAGCCGGGGCGGGTGGAGTTTTCCGTCACCGACGGCACGACGAGCAAGGCCGAGCCGGACTGCGCCGTGACGCTGTTTGCGGGCTACCCCAAGGCGGGCAAGTTGGAGGAGGTCATCCGTCACAGCGTCGAGCTGGGCGTGACCGAGGTCGTGCCGTTTTTCAGCCGGTATTGCGTAGCCACGCCAAAAAAAGAGGATGTCAAGAACGAGCGCTACAACCGCATTGCCGCCGAGGCCGCCAAGCAGGCGGGCCGCGCCATGCTGCCCCACGTGGCCCTGCCGCTGAACGATTTTGCCGCGGTTTGCAAAGCATTTGCGGATTTTGACGTTGTGCTGTTCTTTTACGAGGGCGGCGGCGCACCCCTGCGGGAGGTGCTGCACCCCGGACAGTACAAGCGCGTTGCCATCGTGACCGGCAGCGAGGGCGGCTTCTCCGTCGAGGAGGCCGAGGCCGCGAAGGCCGCCGGGGCTGTGACCGTAGGGTTAGGCCCCCGAATTTTGCGCTGCGAGACCGCGCCGTTAGCCGCGTTGACCTCTGTCATGCTGCTGACCGGTAACCTGGAGTGACCGCAGCAAGCCATACTATGTAAAAAAGAACAGGAGCGTCACCGTGGGTGGTGATGCTCCTGTTTTTGTTGGTTGTATTGTAGGGGCCGGGCATGCCCGGCCCGGGACGTATAAGGCAGGCGGGCGTTTGCGGGATGGCTTGTAGGGGCGGCATATATGCCGCCCGCGGCTTTCCTGGAACGGGTGGCTGATGGGCAGGCTGCGGGCCGCACATGTGCGGCCCCTACGGCTCTATTGCCTTTTTACGGGCGCTAACCGCACACGGGCGCGGAGGGGTCAAGCCCCCTCCCTACGGAATGTCGTTCGCGGGCGGTTTGTAGGGAGCGGTCTTGACCGCTCCGGGGAGGTGTGTGGCTGGCGCACAGCCCACGGGAGGTTATACATAGCGGCAAACGAGCAGAGCCCGCAAGGCCTGAGAGGCTCTGGCCGTTCATGGCCATGAGAAACTCACCCTCACTTCGCCTTCACATACGCCCCGAACGCATTCGGCACGGGGTAGACCTCTGCCAAATCCTCCGGCGCGGCCCAGACATACCCGTCGGGCAGAGCACAGGCGGGGGCGGTGCCCTTCCAGCCGCCGAGTTCCCAAATCTTGTGCGTAAATACGTGCTTTGCGGGGGGCAGGGGCTCGTCCAGCGCGGCCTGTACACCGATGCCCGCCAGCGCGGCGGTCAGCTCGTCCCGCGTCAGCGCTTTTTCCCACGCTGCGGGCTGCCACAATCCGGCCAGCAGTCCCCGTGCGGGGCGGCGCTGCAAAAGCAATCCCTGCTCACTTTCAATCAACGCCACCGTCACGGGCACCTTGCCCTTGGCTTTGGGCGCGGGCTTCACAGGCAGCTGGTCCGCCCGGCCAGCCGCATAGCCCCGGCACAAATCGGCCAGCGGGCATTCCTCACAGTGGGGCGTACCGGGGATGCAGACCAGCGCACCCAGCTCCATCAGGGCCTCGTTGTAGGGGCCGGGCGTAGCCTTGGGCATCTGGTCCAGCACCCGCACGGTAAAGGCTTTCTTCGTTGCCGGGGCCATGACGTCGGCGTCGTCGTTGTACAGCCGCGCAAAAACGCGCAGGACGTTGCCGTCCACCGCGGGGACGGGGATGCCAAACGCAATGCTGGCCACCGCGCCCGCCGTGTAGTCACCGATGCCCGGCAGACTGCGCAAGGCGTCGTAGTCGGCGGGCAGGTCGCCGCCGTACTGCTCGCAGACGATGCGGGCAGCCTTCTGCATATTGTTGACGCGGTTGTAGTAGCCCAGCCCCTGCCACAGCTTACGCAGGGCGTCCGGCTCACAGGCCGCCAGCGCGGCGGGGTCCGGCAAAGCCGCGATAAAGCGTTCATAATAGGGAATAGCCGCTGCCACACGGGTCTGTTGGAGCATGATCTCGCTGACCCAGATATGGTACGCAGAAGGCTCCTGCCGGAAAGGCAGGAGCCTCTTGTTTGCGTCAAACCATTGCAGCAGCGGTGCGGCAATGGGCTGCATCAAAAACCACCGCAGGTACGGGGGAAGGGGATGACGTCGCGGATGTTGGGGATGCCGGTGACGTACATCAGCAGGCGCTCAAAGCCCAGACCGTAGCCCGCATGCTTGACGCTGCCGTAGCGGCGCAGGTCGAGATACCAGTCGTAGTCGGCGGTGTTCAGGCCCAGCTCCTTCATGCGGGCCTCCAGCACGTCGAGGCGCTCCTCACGCTGAGAGCCGCCGATCAGCTCACCGATGCCGGGAACCAGCATATCGGCGGCGGCCACGGTCTTGCCGTCCTCGTTCTGGCGCATGTAGAATGCCTTGATTTCCTTCGGGTAGTCGGTGACGAACACGGGCTTCTTGAAGATCTGCTCGGTCAGATAGCGCTCGTGCTCGGTCTGCAGGTCGGTGCCCCACTCGACTTTATACTGGAAGTTGTCGTTGTTCTTCTTCAGCAGCTCGATGGCGTCGGTGTAGGTCACGCGGGCAAAGTCGCTGGATGCGACCAGCTCGAGGCGCTCGATCAGGCCCTTGTCAAAGAACTGGTTGAAGAAGGCCAGCTCGTCGGGGCAGTTGTCCAGCAGGTAGCGGATGACGTAGCGGGTCATGGCCTCAGCGGTCTCGAGATAGGTGTTCAGGTCGGCGAAGGCCATCTCGGGCTCGATCATCCAGAACTCGGCGGCGTGGCGGGTGTCGTAGCTCTTCTCGGCGCGGAAGGTGGGGCCGAACGTGTAGACGTTGCCCAGCGCCATGGCCATGGCCTCGGCCTCCAGCTGGCCGGAAACGGTCAGGTTGACAGGACGCTTGAAGAAGTCCTTCGTGTAGTCAACGCCGCCCTCGTCGTTGCGGGGGATATCGTTGAGGTCAAGGGTGGTCACTTGGAACATCTCACCGGCGCCCTCGCAGTCAGAACCGGTGAAAATCGGCGTATGCACGTAGGTAAAGCCGTGCTCATGGAAGAACTGGTGCAGGGCGAACGCCGCCTGGCCGCGCACGCGGAACGCAGCGTTGAAGGTGTTGGTGCGGGGGCGCAGGTGGGTCATGGTGCGCAGGTAGTCCATGCCCATCTTCTTTTTCTGCAGCGGATAGTCGCCGCCGCAGGGGCCGAGCACGGTGATTTCATCCGCATTGATCTCAAAGGGCTGCTTGGCGCCCGGGGTCACAACAACGCTGCCGGTGACCTCAAAGCTCGTGTACAGACCGCACTTGGCGATCTCGGCATAGTTGGCGAGCTTGTCGGCCTGAAAAACGATCTGGACAGGCTTATAGCAGCTGCCGTCGGACAGCGAGATAAAGCCGATATTTTTAGAATCGCGCACAGTCTTGGCCCAGCCGCAGACGGTGACCTTGGTGCCGTCTGCAGGGGTGGCCTTGTACAGCGATGCAAGTTCCGTTCTCTGCATGGATAGTCCACTCCTCTTTATATATATGAATGTTCCTATTGTAACAGGTATTTTATAAAAAGTAAAGAGCCGATATTTGCAGAGTTGCAGAGTTGCAGAGTTGCTGGGTTGCAGGGGTTGTAGGGGCCGGGCATGCCCGGCCCGGAGGTATCCCGCGGGCAGGCGTTTATGGGAAGGTGCAGGGCCGGACATGTCCGGCCCCTACCGCGCGGCGATGATGTTACGTTTGCGATGCCATGAAGGTCTGTGGGGCGTCGGGGACGCCGATTCCTACCGTAGGGGCGGATTCCATATCCGCCCGTGGGAGTGTGCGGCGGCGCAAGCTGCCCGAAAGGATGAATCCCGCCCTGATTAAAATTGTAATAAAAAATTTTGAGATTTACCCTCCCAGCACCGCCGCCAGCGCTTTGGCGGCGTACTCTCCGGCGCGGAGGGCCTCGTCCAGCGTGTTCGCGTGGCCGCCGATCTCTATTAAAAGACTGCCTGTCGTTAAATCCTGATTGTAAAACCGATACCCGCACAGCACAGGGCGGGTCAGGCCCGGGTAGGCACTTTCCATAGCGGCCTCCCATTCGGCGGCAAAACGCAGATTGAGCCGCCAGTTAGGCAGGGCAATGCTGCTGCCGTTGCCGCACCCGGCAATGACCATGACCTGCGCCGTGCTCTCGCCGTCGATCTCGCACACGGGCTTGACCCGCGTGCCGTCGCTGTCCTCGATGGCATCGCGGTGGACATCCAGCACGACCTTTATAGAAGGGTAGCGCTCCAGATACGTCTGCACGCCCGCGCGGCTGCGCTTATAGCTGTCGGTGTAGCCGGGCGCGTCGTAGAGCGTTTCATCGTGCAGCGTGCGGATGCCCGCCGCGTTGAGCACCTGCGCCATTTTCTCTCCGACGGCACACATATTCAGCGCCGTGCTTTTGCTGCGGGCCGTGTAGCCGGGGTCAAACACGGGGTCCGGCCAGGTCTGGTAGCTCTCGGTGGCATGGGTGTGCATGATGAGCACCTGCGGCAGGGCACTGTTCTTTTCAACGGCAAACGGCAAATTTTGCGTCGTCACAGCGGCGCGCAGGTCAGCGTCGGTGTGCTCGGTGCTGTTTCGGATGCTGCCTGCGGCCAGTGCCACATAGCCGTCGCCGCTGCCCTGCTTGAGCGTCACGCTGCGGATGCGGCCCGCGTCGTCCAGCTCCGGCGCGGCGCTGGGCAGCGGCGTGGAAGCGGGGGACGGCTCCGGCGTGGGCGTTGCCGCAGCTGTCGGGGCCGGGGAGGGCGTCGCCG
>OIWQ01002667.1_pt1 | contig 17594 bp, 17 predicted proteins | sample 1587571 | NCBI WGS metagenome assembly OIWQ01 (sample SAMEA3888910, study PRJEB22519) | human gut metagenome | biome: human gut; feature: human-associated habitat; material: faeces | place: Denmark | collected 2010 | reverse complement strand
TCTGCCTTGCCGGGAACGGTCCGACCAAGATAGCCCGTATGCTCACAGAGCAGCAAATCCCCACGCCGGGGACGCTGGAATACCGCAGGACGGGCAGCACCCGACGCTACCACCCCGGCTATGAGTGCAAGTGGGCGACAAACACCGTCGTCCATCTGCTGGAAAACCGGGAGTACACTGGCTGTCTGGTAAACTTCAAGACGGAGAAGCCCTCTTACAAGGTCAAGCACAGCGTTGAGAACCCCATCGAGAAGCAGGCTATCTTCCCAAATCACCATGAGCCGATTATCGACACGGAAACATGGGAGCGTGTGCAGGAGTTACGCAAGCAGCGAAAACGCCCGAACCGCTATGATGAAGTGGGGCTGTTCTCTGGTATGCTGTTCTGCGCCGACTGCGGCCATGTGCTGTATCAGCAGCGGTATCAGAACAAGAACCGCAAGCAGGACTGTTATATCTGCGGCAGCTACAAGAAGCGTACCCGTGACTGTACGGCACACTTTATCCGCACCGACCTTTTGACGGCGGGCGTGCTTTCCAATCTCCGGCAAGTGACGGAATACGCCGCCAGGCATGAGAGCCGCTTTGTAAAGCTGCTCATCCAGCAGAACGAAATCGGCGGCAAGAGAAAGACCGCCGCAGCCACGAAGCAGCTTGAACAGGCCCAGACACGCATTGCCGAAGTGAACCGCATTATCAAGCGGCTGTATGAGGACAATGTAAGCGGCAAAATCAGCGACGAGCGTTTCATGGAGCTGTCGGCGGACTATGAGCAGGAGCAGCGGGAACTGAAAGACCGGGCTGCCGCTTTGCAGGAGGAACTTTCCAAGTCGCAGGCCGCCACCGTCAACGCCGAGAAATTCATGGGGATTGTGAGAAAGCACCTTGCTTTTGAAGAATTGACCCCCACCCTCTTGCGGGAAATGATTGAGAAAATCGTCGTGCATGAGTGCAGCTATGACGAGAACGGCACCCGCAGGCAGGACATTGAGATTTATTACAGCTTTGTCGGCAAGATTGACTTGCCCGAAGCCTAACGCCCGACCTATCCGACACAATGCGCAAGTGCCGGATAGGAACGGCAAAATTTTTTACACTTCTATTACTTCTTTATCGCACATTAGCATAGTGATGGGGAGTGAATCGGATGAAATTCTGTCTGTCTTTCGGTGGATGTTGATATATTCCGGTTGTGTGTTGTTACTATCTCCTTTGACGCTCATGTTTTCAAAGAAATGGGGTCAGGGGCTAAGTTTCATGAATAAACGATGCCCCGTTTGCGGAGAGCGAGGTGTTTCGGCTCATGAACGATATACCGGTAATTGTTCCGTTTGCGGTTCACGGACTGATCCAGATTGGCCGCCGCCAGAGCTGGAACCAATTGCGAATTTGCCTGCATGGGATGAACGGGGAAAAGCACCATTAGAATGTCCCTATTGTCCACCAGGGAGATTAAATCTAACGTTAAGCAATGTATGGAAAATCTACGGTCGTTGCCCAAACTGTCGTCGCAAGCTCGTGCGCGATGATGATCCGGGGAAAGGAGGCGATCATGGCTGATGTATCGAATGACGCAATAAAATTGCTGGACCGTGGCGAATTCAGCAACGCCGTAGACGTTCAGGAAAAACGGTTGACTCGTAATATTCGTATTGCGTCGGTTTCTTCTGCCGGTTTTTGGATCATATGGTTGATTGTGACAGGTATTTTTCATGGAGAAATTTCATTTCCAATCATTTGTATTGTTATGTGTGGATATTTGGGAGAGCTCACGCTGTGTTTTCGAGATCCGGCGAGACTATTATGCCCGCATTGTGCTTACCCGCTGTCATACGTTTTTGATTGGAAGACGGGAGGGGCTCTATGGCGCTCCCGGAGTATGCACTATCTTTTGGCTTCAGGCAGATGTCCCTATTGCCGGAAAGATATTTTTCAGAACACGACTCAAAGTCAGTTGACATTTTCAGCGAAAGAACTTCAGGGTGGAAAAAGCTATGGAGTTATGCCGGAAATCGTTCTGTTTATTCCCTTGTTCGGCATGTTTTTAATGCTTACCGGTCTTGCAACTCCGGAAAGCGAGATGCCGCTATCTTCTCCGTTTGTCAGCTCCGGGATTGCTTTCATCGAATTGTTGATTTCGTTATGGGTTTTACTTGATTCCTTCGACAGGAAGCATGTTCTGCCGCTCCCGTGTCCGGTTTGCCATAGAGATTTGAATAAGGGTAGTTTGCGTGCAATCGCCCGTGAAACCGGGGGATGCGGCTATTGCGGAGCAAGGATAGTGGCCGATTTTCAGGGAGAAAATGAACCGGATTGTTCGGATTTAACTCGACAGCAGCAGTTACGGAGTCGCCGCAAAGAAGGACGAACTGCGATCGTTTCAGGAGCGGTGATCTCTGTGATGGCTTTGCTGGTGATTGCGAACATATGGACTCTGGCGTTCCACTTACCCGAGATCGGCATAAAAACGACAGCAACGATACTTTCTGTACAGGACAGTAAAAAATCTTTTTCTTATATCTACTGGTTTGACACGAACCACGGAAAATCGCAATTTGTAAAAAGTCATAGACGCGATAATGTTTTGCAAGGGGGAAAATATCCGGTGATTTATTGGCGACATGCCCCGTCTTTTCATATGTTGAATGGAGTAAGAACTGAGAATTTTTGGATGATAACAGCTTTTGCGGCACTCCTCGGCATCATGGGAATGGCATGGATTTTTCTTGGCGTCTGGGTCCTGCGTGGAAACGATTTGGTATATTCCGGGCGTCAATACATTCGTTTGCATCCGGGGGAAATTCTGTCTGACCATTTCCCTGACGAAAAGGAATGCGCCAAACTACGCCAGACCATGACCAACATGAGCTTGAGAAAAACAAACATACTCAGTTCGAACCTGAAATTTGGATGGGGTATTTGTCTTTTGCTTGCTTCCGGAGGGATTGCGGCCGGGATAAAGTTGATTTCATTGAGCCATTTGTTCGGGGCGGAAGATATCAGACATCATAATTTACTTGTTCTTGGTGGTGTTGCCTGTTTTATTTTCTCCGCCGGATTGTTAATTTATACCGTATGGGATTTGGTAAAACAACGGAAAGCTCCGCCCCCATCGTCTGCGGACGGGAAAGGAATGGGGCAATGAAGCGAATCGAGTCCTTACAAGATAGCGGATGTGGTTGTCTGGGGTTGCCTTTGTTTTTTTTGGCACTTTGCATAATGTCACCCAAAGACATCGCTTCACCGAAACTAAAAATGGTCAGCCGGATTGTTCGCTGGACTGTATTTCTATTGCCGTTGCTCTTTGTTCTTCACTTTTGCGGAATTCCGATTCCGAAAGGATTGTTGACGATTTCGTTTCTCTGTTTCTTTCCTTTGCTTTGTTTTCTGTTCTCCCGGTTGCAATGCTTCTTTGAAAAGTTTCCTTCTCCGAAGTCCCAATTTGAACCGGAAGCAGAAGACGTTGTGGAAAAAAAGCCTATTCCGGCTTTGCTGATTTTTTACGCATTGATACTCTTGACACTGGTGTTTGCAGTTAATTTTCCTCTTTTCCGCGTAGGCGTTTTGAGCCCCCCTAATATCTTCTTCAGCTTAGTATTCGGTGCGGCTATATGCTTCATTTTTACCGCATTCATTCGAGAATTACGCATTCATTATATTTTTGCCGCTCTGCTTTATACCATTGTGGCAGGTCTTTGGCTGATTGTTACTCAATATGGAGTCTTTCCGTTTTTCTGGACATTGTTTGCAGTTTGTTTGGGGAGTTCGCTTGTTGCAGACAAGCACCACAGAATCAAAACGCGCGGCGGCGGTACTTTGACTCTTGGGGCTCGTCGATTGTTTCTGCTTGTGCTTATAATCTTTTGTCTTGTGGGGGTGGTGATCTCTTTCCGGCAAATCAAGACCAATTGGGAACTTTACGAAATCCGGCATGCCCCAGTTTCCGAAATACAGGAGATTGTTCTTACGCAGGAGGAAAGCTCCCGGAAAGTTGTTCTGACCCAACCGAAGGAGATTGCCGAATTTCAAAAAGGAATGGCGGCAAGTTTTATTTTCAGCAAAAAGAAAGGTCATCCATACAGTGATTACGCTCCATGGTGGCAGGTGAAGCTGATCTGGCGCGATGGGCGTACACGTCAATTTTCTATCGGCAAGGGAACCGGATATTTTTCAGATGCGGTTTTTGTGCGTTTCACGGAAAATAACGATCATTTCCAAAGCCGCGCCCTTTATCAAACACTCCAGCCGCTCCTCTGGCCGGATCTCAATAGAACGGAGACGGGATATGAGTGAACGTTTCAGCAAAAAAGAATTTATTAAGGCCACAAGGATTACTTTTCCAAGCAGGCGACAAATTTTAATTTTCAGTGGTTTTATTTTAGGCATTGCGGTTTTATTCTTTGTATTTCCTCCGGAAAGATATCCGCAAACCTCCAATAAATGGTATATTTTTATGCTTTCTATATATTGCATATTTCTGATCAGATGTTTGTTTCGGAAGACAAATGAAGATTCTCCATTTCACCGATGCCCAAACTGCGGACATTCCATAATTATTTCAATTGCTGATACTGAACCTTTGACAAACGAAATAGTCCCAACATTCTCCTGTTCCTTTGGTGAGCCTCCCGTAAATCAAGTAAAATATAATAATGGCATTTGTCCTTTCTGCAAAAAAACAATCTGGTTGGATGAACCCGAAAACGAGTTTCAGGGAAAGAAGATTTCGCTGTGTTTTTTGAAAGAAAAGCAAAACTCATTAGAATGGCGTTATCCGTTATTGTTTCTTTCCGTACTTGGTCCTTGGTTTGGACTGATATTCCTGATTTGTCACTTTTTAAATTTTGCCGGAGCTTTCATTCCGTTGGCAACGCTTCCACTCATGATGCGTTGGGGTGAAACATTTGCGCGGCGGCACTCCGGATTTCCGCAATGTCCCGCCTGTGGAATCAAGTGGCCCAACATTAGATTCGAATTGAAAACCGGCCGCTGCCACTGCTGCGGTGAATTGGTTGTCGATCTGCCTGAGACCAAACCAGCAACCAGCCAGACCAGGGGAACGGAGGCCGGGAAATGAACGAGGACAATTGGTTCATCATTGCATGTTTGCTTGCTGCTCCTGTTGTCGGCTTTTTGTTTATTGCCGCATGGGTGAAGAAAAAAACTTGTGTGACAGGAACGGATTTCATTATGGAACAAGGCAATTTTCTTCGCGGCTTGTGGACGATTCTTCCGGAATCTCATCAACTTGCATTCTGGTATATCTGGCTGCAGCATCACAGAATGTTTTATGACGTATTCGGGAGGGGCCATCATTGGCATAATCCTGAATTGTTCGATGAGGGCTTGACTCTTCTGACAAAAGCAATTCATACAGGAATACCAGTTCAACAATTTTCAGAATTCATGGAGAAATTCGCCGAGAATGCACTGCCGCTCAATGATGACGATGATTTTGAACAACTTGCAGTGTTTCCTGGTACGAGGCTTTATACGGTCATGGACTATTTTCAGGAACCGTCCGGCAAAAAGTTGGCTGATTGTTTCCTCAAAGATTCTTCTTATGACGACTTGATCGCCGAAGCAAACGATTTTGAAGTCTCATTGCCGGACTATGATCTGCAAAATAAAATGGATTCATTGCAAGTGGAATTTCTCAAGGAACTTTCCACATTTGAAAGATTGCCTGATGATTGGGAAAGACGTTTGGCCCACTACGGAAAACCTTTATTGGATTTGCATAAAATTAAAATTGAACTGGAAAATGCTCACATCAACGCCGAAGTCGTCAAAACGGAAGATTCGGAGGCGAAGAAATGAAGATTGATAAAACTACAGGCGTTGTAGAGTTCGGCTCCATTGCCGTTTCACCGGAAACACTGGCGGAGGAAGTTCAATCCCGATATCATGATATGATTCTGCAAATCAACGGAACTGCTTCGGACAAAAAAATCATTTTACAAAACGAGGCATACTGGGTTCAGCTGAATTTCAACGATGGAAAACTCGCACAAATCGATTTTACTCAGGTTTGTGACGGGAAACCGACCGATGACGATGATGATGTATGGGAGTTGCTCAGTTTTATGACAGAAAATTACGGGAAACAACCGGGCGCTCCATACTGGGAAACGTTAAATTTTTCAGGAGGAGGACCTCATGAACCACCGATTGGCGGCTTGAGTTTCAAACGGATTGAGAATCCCAAGCCTTTGAATTTATTTCAGCAGCTTTTAAACATCTGTTCCATTGCTCCGGGAAGCGGAAATGCCATATGGGTATCCCGCTTGCTTCTGCTTTATGCGACAGGCGGCAATCTGAATGCGGATGCCATCACAGCAGAGAAACATTTGAATGAATTCGTTCCGCAATGGTATGAGAAACAAAACAAAAACGATCAGAACAACGATAAATTGCAGGAACATCAAATGGCTCTTGCCGTTCAGTGGCTGGGGGCGGATGGCTCGGCCGTATGGGAACTGCTGAAGCCGCATGGAGATTGGACTTTCCGGGAACTTGTGGAAAAGTTTCTGGACGCGCTGGATTCCCAACAGACATTGAATAATCTTAAAAAGGGTTCTTCCTTGAAGGACTTTTTAAAAGCAACGTCGTTTGTCATTGTCGTGGAATCGGTGATCGGCATCGGTTATACATGGTTTAACCATATTCATTTCGAATGGGCGTTTTTTATTTTATTTCTGCTTGTACTATATAGCGTTTTTGCCGCAGCATGGGGACTTTGTTATCTCAGCACACACAGTAATATGGGGCGCGGGATAAAGAAAACATGGAGTCCCGCAAAGTTGATTCTGTCGCGTTTGTTTGATTGTCATTGGGGATATGCGAAAGGGAAATTTGGAAAAATCCGCAATATTGACGGAAAGTTGTTGTTGGAACTTTCTCCTGACAATCTGTTGGAGGTTCGAGGAAGGAATGAGGACGTCGGCGGATTTGCATTGTTTATTCTGAAATGCCTGATTCGAAGCGGAACCGGGCAACCCAAACGAGTAGAAATCGACGATCGGTATATCAATCCCGCTGTTATGGATTTTTTTCTGTTTCTGGATGGATTTGACCATTCGACATACCAAGAGATTGTAACCGGTCCAGTAAATTGTGAAGTGTTGCTTTGGAAACGCCCGGAAGACCACAAAGAACTGGAGGCGAAGCTGTGAAAAAATGGTATGAGACTGAGTTTTGCAATAAACTTGCCGGATGGATTGCCGGATATATGTTGTTTGCTGCGCTTTACAGTATGTTTATCGTTCTCGCGTGGAATATGTGTATCGTTCCTGCAAGACAATATATCAGTTCGGCCCAATGGGAATCTGTTCCGTGTATCATCACACAAAGTACCGCAGAAAAACATTGGAGCCGGGGATTTGGCACATATTGGGAACCGAGAGTTGAGTTTCAATATGATTATCGCGGACAGCGTTTCTGGTCTTCGCAGTTTGCATTTCCCAGCGCCTCTACACGATATAATCACCGCGGCAAGACGGCGGTTCGTGATTATCCGGTCGGGAAACATACGGTTTGCCGGGTCGATCCGAATAATCCGTCGAATGCGGTTCTGATTCGTGAAAATCACGGAATGATTCCCGGTTGTTTGGCCATGATTCTTTTCTTGATTTATGGACTTGTCGGAGCCATCATTACTCCGATTCTGCTGCTCGAAAAACAAGAAGCCATTATACGATTTGACCGTAATGGTCGATTTTATTGTTTTGTCATTCCCATGATTCTTTTCGGAGGAGTCATTTGCTGGTTTTTGACCGATATATTAGTTTACTCCGGTACGTTTTCTATAAAACTCGCATTAGCGTTTTTCGGCGTTTTGACCTCTTGGGGTGTCTGGGAAACCGGACGATATTTCATCCGTACCTGGAAGGTGTATCCACCAATTCTGAAATTGACCCGACTTCCGCTTAACTGGGGAGGAGTGCTGGAATTTGATTGGGAAGTTCCTGCGAATAGTCGACTGGAATCTTTTGAATTGAAATTGGTCGGAATGAAAATCAAAACAAAAGCGGGTGTTCGTTTCTCTCATACCGAAATCGATACCATTCTGTCCCGCCATCTTCAACATTGGTCCGCCGGACGAAAAAAAAATAAAACTCGTTCCGGTCATGTTTCCTGCCTCCTCCCCGGATCGGCGATGGAGTTGACCTTGGATTCGGAGGCATCCTGTATCCTCCGTCTTGAACTGAAAGGGAGAAAATTCAACGGAAAAATCTGTGAATGGGGGTATAGCCTCACGCTTGAAGAACTGGAGGCGAAACCATGACAGATCTTGAATTTCTTAAATCTTTTTTTCGCCGGTCTCGTTTTTCTTCGTTATATCTCTGGAGCGATGCATGGATTCTCACCGCATTGTTGCTCCAGGATAGAAATCCCATTCCGCTTGGTGCTGTGATTTTTGCGGCGGATTGGCTGAATCATGCCATCCCGACGCCTTATGAGGTGAATCATGCATTAACCCTGCTGTCTGCCAACGGGTTTCTGACATTGGACGCCAATCGGAATCTCCTTTTGACAGATCGAGCAAAAGTATTTAAAAATGACTCTTTTCTGAAAGCAAGGCATTTCAATAAAATTGATGTGATTCATAAAGAACTGATGCTGAATCCTCCTCTTTCCTGTCTCTCTGTCAACGAATTTTTTACACAGGATGATATCAAACACGCCCGGGAAGAATTTGCGAGAGAGAGGCGTTCGGGAGGGCAGTCATGAACCTTTCCGATCTGTATGCGATTTGCTGTCTGCTGCTCTGGAGCGTTTCACTCGGCATTGTCGTGGCGATGCTTTGTATGGGGCGGAACAAGAATGCGGAGAAATCAGGTGTTTCTTTTAATATTGCCGCAATCGCGTGGATTGTGTCAATTTTGATCCCGATGAATTTGGCTGTTGGGAACCCGAATTATCTTGCCGGAATGCTGGCGGCATTGACCGGTTTGCTATTCATCGCCGGACTGATCTCGTGGAGGGGGCGTCTGCAAAAATGGGGAACCGTTTTTGCCATGATTGGAACGTTGATTCTGTTTTTCAGCTTCAATATAAGCGGCTTTGAGGCCGGTGATGGTCGCGCTAAAGCACGGCAAATTCAAATGGTTTCCGTATGGAAGCGAGCCGCCCAAAAGGATCAGAATGTGTATCCGGCGGGCCGCCTTGACGCTCAACACCCGGCAGTAGTTGCCAACGCCGATGTGAAGTGGGTGACGGAAAATCACTTGAGGCGGATTCCAAAGTGGCATACCGCCTTCACAGGATTGTATCAACTGCGGTCAATGCCCCCGCCGGAGTATCGTGCCGGAACGTTAAACGATAACCTTGAATCCATTCAAGCGTATGTAAAATCCGTTAACTGCGTGATTCCGACGATTTGGCGTTCAGTGGTCGATTACGGCAAATGGGTTGTTTCTGGACTGTTTCTTTTTATTGTCGTGCTTGTCTGCTTTCTCTCCATTTTCAATCTGTCGTCAAAGCGAAGAGCTTTTTCCGCAAAATTTGTCATGCGTCCGTGTCTTGACGATGCCGCATATCTGGCGGAATGCGAATTGAACGCCGATTCTCTTGAAGCTCGGATTGCCTTGACATTGCGAGAACTGATTGCGGCAAAGGCAAAAATTCCGAAAGAGATGATTTCCGGGCGTTGTAAGTGGTCAGAGATTTATCTGTTGCCGGGTATTGATGAACACGTTTTTGATGGAGGCGGTATTGTAATGGCGCTGGAAGAGGAGTTCGGATTTGCAATTTCAGATAAAGCTGCAGAAAAGAAACTTTTTGATCCAAGTCTTGCCGCTTATCGAGATGAGAAAACCATTCTTGATTTCGTCCATTGCATTGCCGAAATCGTCAAAATGGAAGATTCGGAGGCGAAGAAATGAAGATTGATCGACAAACTGGACAGCTTGATTTCGGCTCCATTTCCGTAAAACCGAGAATGACGGCAGGTGAAGTGCGGAAACACTATGTGGAATTCGTCCGATTTTCGGAGGATGAACGCCTTATTTTGCAAAATGAGGAATACTGGCTTCAACTTCTGTTTGAAAAAAATATGTTGGTGCAAATTGACTTTGCGGAAATCCGGGATGGAAAACCAACCGACGATGGAGATGATTCCGGTGAAATGCGGATGGCATTGGAGCATCTTTACGGCAATACTCCCGGCGCGCCGCATTGGACACTCCAGTATTTCCCCGGTCATGTCCCCAATGGACCAGTGGATGGTTGGAGCTTTCGTCTTGCTGAGTTGATTCCGGCTGAAGGCAAAATTGTTCCGTCTCTCGCTGCCGTAAAGGCGAAAAACTGGAAAAAATATTGGTGGTGGCTTCCGGCGTTGGTTCTGATTCTTGCGTGGCTTTGGCCGGTCAACAGCAGGATATCGCGTTGGCTGATTGTTCTGGGCGCATTGGGTATTTTTATTGAAATTCTTTCGGGCGCATATCTGCTTTGGCAGAGAAAATCGAAATGGAGTTTCGTTCTTATACCGGTACTGATTGTGCTGCTCGCATGGTTGTTCGTGCCGGCTTTGTCTTGCACTGCCCTGTTTGCCAAGCTGCGGGATTCCTATGTCGCCGAGTTACGAACTTATGACGGGACACGTTACTTCTGGGGAGGGGAAAATCATTTGGGAATTGATTGTTCCGGTCTGCCGCGCAAAGCGATGAGAAATGCTCTGTTGAAAACGGGCTTGAAAGAGAGGAACAATGTTTTTCTGTTTTCCGCTTTGAAAAACTGGTGGTTCGATGCCTCGGCAAAGGCACTGGCGGAAGGATATCGGGATTATCTCTTTCCATTGAATCTTGCCGGAACTGTGGCGACCGCGCCGGAAAAGGAGTTGAACCCCGGCGATCTTGCCATTACCGACGACGGGGTGCATGTGATGATTTATTTATCGCCGGACGAGTGGATTTCCGCCGATCCGGGCCAAGGCAAGGTCGTGATCGAACACCCTTCCAAATCAAAAAATCCGTGGTTTACCCGCCCGGTGCATTTTTTCCGCTTTACGCTGCTGGAAAATGCGGAAATCCGTTCGGGGTCTGGAGCGGAAAGTATGGAAACAGCGTGGCAAAATTTTCTGAAAGGCTCTCAAAGTGGATGTTGTCTTTCCACACCGGATACCTATGCGAAAAATCCCCATTGGAATGTTTTTGTTAGCTATGGACGCGATAATACTCTTTCTTTTCTTGCAGAACGCTTGGATTCCAAAGCCGCGACCGGACACTTTTTCTGCGGCTTGCCGAAAATGAACGAAGGGGAAGTCGCTTTGGTTTGTCTGGAGCGGGTTTCCGGCAGATCCATTCTGAAATATTCCGGTCGTAGTCCGGCGCTGAAAAAAATTATCGCGGATGCCGATGGTCTCGCCGCGCCATACTTTTATGTCGTAGACAGAATACAGAAAAATCCCGAGGCACTTGACGCCGTCCGGGACTATCTGCTTGAGTCGGAAAAATCGGAGTTGAAGAAATGACCGGATAATGAGGTCGTGATGACAAAAGATATGGATTTGCAGGATGCTGCAATTGGAAAACACTGCTCTCTCAGGAATATCAATTGAGGAGAACTTATGATCTGGAAAATATTTTTCTTTTTCGCTGCTTTATTGACTGCGGCGGGAATTCCGACATTGTTTTTTCATTGGTACGGATGGATAATGGTTACGGGCGGGATAATTGTTGCTTCCCTGATTATGGACAAAGCATGGATGGCTTCCGTCCGAGATGATGTTCGTAGTACCGCGCGTAAACTGGACGATCTCGGTAAATTCACTCCTGCGATGAATCCGGCGGTTTATTTTGATGCATGGCAAAAGAAATTGGAAGCAATCCGTTTCCAGTATGTTGCCGATATATGTCTCACTTCGGAAAAAAATAAACATATTCGGCTGATGTGTGATGCGGAACGGAAGATTTGGATTGTCCTTCGCAAATCTTTCGGACAGATTGTGGTGACTTTTTACAGTTTCGGCATTAACGGCGGCGCGGTGGCGATTTCCAACAGCATGATTCCCGGTATTCGCGCGGTCGGACGGGCGCTTCAGGAAAAACATCCCCGTCTGGATTTATCGAATCTAGTCAAGCTCGTAAAGGACAAGGTCTTTGATTTTGAATGTAAATTCCCGCCCCGGCTTCCGGTTGGAGTATGCTCTTTTGATACGCATACCGATTTCCTGGGGAAATTGGATGAATTCAAGCTCCGTCGTTCACTCGCGTCCGCCTCATTCGACCGTGAGGCTTTGACGGCATGGAACATTCCCCCGGAAAAACAGGAGCGTCTTTTATTCATGCGGTCGGTCAATTTAGATGAATATTGGGGCTATCTGCCAAGTTTGCCGACTCTGCGGTTGCAGCCGGCTTCAACGCCGGACGTCAAGAGTCATCTCGGCGGTCTGCCGTCGCTGCCTCCCGATATGGAATGGCCGCAAACGCCAAGCGGTCAGGCAATGAATTTCATCGCGCAGATCGACTGCGCGGAACTGCCGCATACAGCAGGCATTCCCCCGTTGCCGGAAAGCGGTCTTCTGTTGTTTTTCTCGGCTCAGGAGGATGAATGCGGGTATTTCGGCACGAAGCCGGACGATGCCTGCGGCTGGCGGGTAATTTTTTTGGAACCGTCGGATATGCTGAAAACGCGTAAGGCTCCGGCAGGATTGTACGTTTTCAAAAAAATGCCGGTCGCCGCGATACCGGAAAAAACGACACTCGGTGGTCACGCGTATGGGGAACACGATCCGGCAGCCTCTTATCATTTGATGTTCGGATATCCTGATGATATTCAGAGCGAAAATATGCCGGAGGATTGCGTGGCAATGACAAAAACGAGTTTCCCCAGCGTTGCCGCCGACTGGCTGTTACTGCTTCAAGTTGACACGGATCACACCAACTCCAATCTCCAATTCGGCGACATGGGAACGCTTTACTTCTGGATTTGCAAAAATGACCTTGCAGCTAAACGTTTCGACCGGGTATGGATGCTGATGGAGTGTTACTGAAAAACGGTGAAAAATATCATTATAATACAAAGGAGTTTGAACGATGAGTTATTTCTAATGGTTCTGCCGTTGATTTTTTATGCGTTGATTCTGACCATGGTCTGGGGAAAGATCGCGTATAAAATCCGGAAGCGTCTCTGGCACGGCGCACTTCTGAAGTTCCTATTTTCCTATATGGCATTGGGGTATTGCTCCGGTGGGGGGCAAAAACGAAGGATTGGCACTGCTCGCAAGTTCTCTCATTTTGTGGATGAGCCGGGAGAAATGATTCGATAAACACTTTTCTTTTTCTGAAAAAATATTCATCGGGAGGAAACATAGCAAACACGGCCGCCCTTGCAAGACGCCGGAGATCGCATTATTGTAACAACAATACAAAGGAGCAAAACCAATGAGTATCACTGATTTTTTCAAAAGGTTGTTCAAAATCGAAAATCAGGACTATCTTGATCTTCTTGATGAAATACGGGCAGGTCTGGCAGACCATAGCTTGGATTATTCCATGATTCATTTTATTTGCAATGCACCGAAATTGCCGCATTGGAAAATTTTGCTTGAGACAGGCTCATTCCCGCTGGATAAAGCGACACTTCCCGGCAGACTCGGTCGTTATGTAAAAGCCGGTTATTCTCCTTATGAAAAATTGGCGGACGCTTTAAAAGAGGCCCAGGAATGGGCAAAAACTCCCGAAGGAAAAGCTTTTTACGAAGAGCAGGAGCGAAAACGTCTGGAAGCGCTGGATGCGAAAAATCCGCCCCGAAATGCGATCCGTTTGATTAAGACCGCAGAACGGCATGTCAGCAAGCTCGGCGGACGGCCGAATCTGCCGGACGACATTCCTTGGCCGAAAAATCCGGAAGGCGACGAACTTGATTTTCTGGCACAGATTCATTTCCCGGAAGTTCCTGCCGGGTTCGGTCTCCCGGAGACCGGGACGCTTTTCGTCTTTTACGACAATGAACTCATGCCGTGGGGCAATGAAAAAAACGATGTCAACTATTGGAAAATCATTTACACTGAAGAACCATTATCCGATGCGGTTCGGGCTCACGCGCCGTCGAATAAGGAATGTTATGAATTCAACGAGGTATTCCTGACCTGCGAGGTATTCGAGTCCCGAGCCTCTGATGCGGACACTCTCGGAAACGAAAACGGGCACCATCAGATGCTCGGATACCCGCTTTATATTCAGGATGAAGATATGGCTCCCGGTCAAACCCTTCTGCTTCAAATCGACACCGACGAAGAAGATGACGGTCCCTGCTGGATGTGGGGCGACTGCGGCCGTCTGTTCTTCTGGATCAGACCGGAAGATTTGGCGGCCCGCCGATTCGACCGGATCATGTTTGTACTGGAATGCGGATAAGGAGGGTACGATGACAAAAGATATGAATTTGCGGGATACCGGAATCGTTTTGTCTTGGCTAAGCGGTCTTCTGGCGGCTTTGATGTCGTCATTGGCGGGGATATGGGGCAAAACTGGCTTGGCAGCCCTGTTTAGGGAAGATGTTCTGCTGCCGAATTTGACGGAATGTTTTTTTACCATGTCTCATGGGTTCTGGCTTGTTCCGATTTGTATGGGAATCCTGTTGATTACGACTAGAAAGCAAAAGGCCATTCAGGATACGGTTGTTCTCGCATCATGGAGTATCTCCGTATTGTGGCTGGCTTATGTCATTGCAACATTTCTGCTCCCGGTGATGGGGTTGGATTGGAGGCTGAGGATATGATACACATCAGACAAAAACTTTTCCCGCCACGTTCTCCATTCTGCTGTCAGTTCTTTCAGTCGTTGTGGGAAAATCGGAAGAAACACGGATTGTCCATCGTGGTTGATCAGAACGATCATCAACCGCTCTTCTGGCTGCAAATGCGCGGACTTGATTCCGATAAAGAAGAACAGTATGTGCGAATCGGAAAGGCAACATCTGTCGACAAAAGCAAACTTTCCGTCTCTGATTTCGCCACATCCTGCGAATTGACGCTTTGGACAAGAACTCCGATTCGGTATTGTCCGCATTGTGGAAAAAACTTGCATCGGTTTTACGGTCGCAATTGGAGAACACTGTTTGCTCCGGTTCCGGAACACTATGTGCCGGGAATAACGAAAGGCGAATGATGCAGTATTCAAAATCAAACCTGATCAGACGCATCCGCAAGGGAGAAGTTCTGGAATATCTCTTCTTCTGGGGACATCAGCCGTCTCCGGACGGCAAAGTCACAGTAAGCTGTCTCAGCCAATGGTGGCAGTGTGAATTTACAGATGGAGACCTCCGGTATTGCTGTTTCGGAATCGAATGGAATCGTTTTGACAACTGGAAGACCACATATCAAGAACTTCTACCTGAATCAATCTGGTGCTTTGGAGAAGATGTTTTTGGCAATCAGTTCTGTTTTGTCGACGATGGAGTTTTTTGGCTGGTCAAACTAAACCATATGAGGTGCATAGGCCAAAAATGAAAATGGTAATGGTAGCTAGTCTCTTGATTTGAAACTTCTATCACAAAAGTGTTTATAAATAAATTCTTCTTAGTGCATAATACACAAGAAGGGTTACAGGCAAGATCAATAAATTTGCAAGGAGTATAAGAAATGCCTACTCAACAAAATAAGTTAATAACTGTAAGATATGAAGCTCCAAGAGGTGGCAGTATCTCAAACGATGAAGCTATTTGTGCAAAGATTCCTGCCTCCATCCAAGATCGATTTCTATATAAAAAGAAAGGGACTTATAAAGGTTTGAAAGCACTAATGATTAATTATAATGATAAGGAAAGCTTGGCCTATTTAGAAAATTATCTTGTACTTCAACATGGTTTCAAGCGTACTATTCAGATCGAAGTTCCTGTTACGATGTTAAAGGATTATGACTATTATTATGCATGTCCAAGATCTGTTGGATTATTTAATAATAGTGTAAATGTAAATATTGTTTATAAAGAAAGATGCCCCTACTACTGTCAATATTCAGGAGAAATACATGGTCCTATCATTATCAAGAAGAAATTACAGGATATCAACCTGTTAAAAGCGGATGTTTTTGAACAAAGAATCATAGTTTCAACGAAAGGGCGAGAGCTTATTGAAGACAATGGAATTACCGGATTTGAATTTAAAGAACAATGCGAAAATCAATATGACGCAAGAATCTTCTATTCAGCATCAGCGCTGCATTATATTCAGGGAAATATCGCTACATTAAAAGGAGAAAACATTTGTCCACACGGAGTGCTGTTTTCACCATACGAAACAAGCTATATTATTGACAATATTGAATTTAATATGGGGTATGATTTTTATGTTGTTTCAAAAATATATGCTGAAGATGAAAATAAAATATATTATAAACGCACTCCTGAAGTTATAGTTTCATCAAAGTTTTTGCATATTTTGCTTGCAAACAAAATTCCCATGTATCCATTGACTTTTGTTAATGAGTATAAGTATGAGCCCGTAATCACTAAACAAATAGAAACTCAACTATTTCCTAGTTGATGATTGCACATCGGAGCGTCGATAGCGCACACTTCTACAAAAGTCAGTCCCATGGAACTAAACTCTTTGGCAAAGAGAAGCTACGATTGATTAGTTGTCGAAATAATGGGGTTACTGCTTAATAATTCGGAGTATATAGAGAGTTGAAAGATTGCTGTATGAAATATGAAAGAGAATCCTTTAGACTTGCTCCTTGCGAAATAAGAAGAAACATAGGGGGGTGAATGCAAGGTGAAAATGATCTAAGATCATATTGTGGGAAGTTTGAAAACATTGTTTCAACCTAATATACTACAAGAAGAAAGATGGAGATTGCGAATGAATAGAAAATTCTTATTGCCAGTATTCTTGGCCATGATGACTGCCACAGCCACGGATGTTGTCCCGAAAACAATGCCAGCGAAAGTTGTTGAACAACAGCAGGAGGAGTCGTATTCTCTGAAACTTCTGAATACCGCGAAACAAGCTCGTTCAAAACTCCAGCTTAAACAGGATGCCAGCGCCGAGTTAAAAACGATCATCTCTACAAAGAAAACCATTGAAACAATGCGCTTGAAAGCAGCCGCAGATTTTGCCGGACAACAGGCGACATTGACTTCCCGCAATGCTGATTCTGCAACATTGGCAGCATTTGAGTCGCAACGGAAAAAGATGAACCAGCGATTCAACGAATTGATCCGTCTGATTGATCAGATAGACCGCAATCAAAAGACAGCATTACTGCCGGAAAAGCTAGATGCTCTGATCTTATTCCTTGACCCGGACACTACAGCCCCTGCTTCCTCCTCTGAGACCGCCAAACAGCCAGAGAAACTCTCCCGGGGAGCCGCACCTGTGAAGCAGAAGAAAACCATACAATAGGACCAACAGCCTGCGAGCAGAAATTCGATTAAAGCTTTTTTCTCATCCCAAAGAAGACTTGAATTTGATATAAAGAGATGATATATTATCTATCATACAAAACGTATATTTAACAAGTAGTCCTCACAAGAAGCTCGATCAGTGTAAATAATTTTCTCATGGTATCCTCCCAAAAATAAGGTTAGTCGAGAGCCAATTTCAAAAAGATTGGCTTTTTCCTGTAAATAACTCTTTTTCTCATGTG
>OIWQ01002666.1_pt1 | contig 17599 bp, 8 predicted proteins | sample 1587571 | NCBI WGS metagenome assembly OIWQ01 (sample SAMEA3888910, study PRJEB22519) | human gut metagenome | biome: human gut; feature: human-associated habitat; material: faeces | place: Denmark | collected 2010 | reverse complement strand
CAATGTTGCTTTATTTGAGGCATTGAGTCTTTTTTTCTTCCCTATTATTTAAATAAATCCTTAATAGTTTTTCCTACGAACAGCACTTCTTTATTAATTGCATTTTTTAGTATTGCCTTTGTTATATTTTGTGCATCAATTTTAAATTGTTTTATTTCTGTATGATTTTCTTCCTCAAATTTCACTTCTTTAATCTTAATGTCTCCCCATTCTGTTTTTACATAAGCATCCTCAAAAGGATAAACATAGCCATCATCTTGCTTGGAATTTTTAGGCAACCCATCTTCCAATTTTTGTATATCTGCAATAATCTTACCTTCAGAATTCCTAATCGTATCCTCCTTAGTAGTTAAAGGGATATGGGTAGCATTAATCCATTTACCACAAACGGGGGAACAGAGCCAATCTAATCGTTGCTTATATGATTGGATATTTAAATCATGTGCTTTAGCCCAATCTTCATCAACCTGAAAAAGTCTATGTCTAACAGAACTATCAATAGTTAATGTGGTTTCAGCAACAACAGCCTCTCCCTCTTCCGGTTCTCTTAATTCCATTAAATCAATTCCGTAATGCTCGCCAAATTTCTTTGCCCCTTCTTGATATCCCTTCTTGGTAACCATTATGCCTTTTACATCTTCCAAATCATAAAGGACTCCAAAAAAGTCTCTCACTTTACCAATAGATACTGTGTGGTTATAATTCTTACATTCTATTGCAATCTTGAATATAGTATTATCATATTGATATTCCCAGTATACATCTATTTGATGCTTCTGGCCTGACTTTCCTATCAATTTCACATTATGCATAACCTCTATATTCTTTACATACAAATTCTTCAAAATCTCATTATAAATTTCTTGAGTAAATTTCTCATATTCAATATTATCATTCATGAAAATCAATTTTAAGATTGTCTATACTTCAAAAGTAAACAATTTATTTTAATCAAAATCTCTTAGATACATTGTTTTCGGCCATAATACCGTAAAAAATTGAATTATACGCAATAAAATTTCCTTTTACAGCTAATTATTAATCAAAACTCAATTGCTCTTTTAGGTAAAAAGACTATATTTGTATAATTGTTAATTAAAGATGAGATATGTCCAATAAAAAAATAAACCGAATCAAGGTGATGCTAGCCGAGAAGGAAAAGACTAATAAATGGCTGGCAGAGCAAGTGGGGAAAGATCCTGCTACCATCTCCAAATGGTGTACCAATACGGCACAGCCTAGTTTGGAAATGCTACTTCAAATAGCTAAAGTACTTAATGTGGAGGTTAAGGACTTGCTCAGAGAGTCTGATGAATAAGATTTCTATATACTAAGTATTCTCAAATAAATGCAGAATGTCTGCATTCTTAATTTAAACCTTTGCTTATGATATTCTCATATAGAGTAAGCTAAATTCAAAATTGATTTTATGAACAAACAACAACTTGCCAATAAAATATGGGCATCTGCCAACAAGATGCGTTCCAAGATAGAAGCCAACGAATATAAAGACTATATACTTGGCTTAATCTTCTATAAATTCCTGTCGGACAATGAGGTGAACTATCTGAAAAGTATCGGATGGACTGATGAGGATATTGTGACACTTGTAGAAAATCATGAAGACCAGGAAGCAGTCATGATGATGGAATATTGCAGAAATAACATCGGCTACTTCATTGAATACAAAAATCTGTTCGGCACATGGCTGAAGCCCAATTCTGAATTTAGCGTGGCCGACTTGAGCGGAGCGCTCAACAGCTTCGACCGCCTGATCAGTCCTAACTACAGACATGTATATGAAAACGTATTCAAGACACTACAGGCCGGTTTGAGTAAATTAGGCGAAAATACGACCTCACAAACACGTGCACTGAAGAATTTGATAAAGCTGATAAAAGATATACCTACCGATGGAAGCCTGGACTATGACGTACTGGGGTATGTGTATGAATACCTCATCAGTAACTTTGCAGCCAATGCCGGAAAAAAGGTTGGAGAATTCTATACGCCTCACGAGGTGGCTATCCTTATGTCTGAAATTGTGGCTGAGCACCATAAAAATAAAGACAAAATCGAAATCTATGACCCTACAAGCGGTTCAGGTTCCTTGTTGATTACCATCGGTAAATCGGTTGGACGTCATATCGAAGACAAGAACAAGGTGAAATACTATGCACAGGAACTGAAGGAAAACACTTACAACCTAACCCGTATGAACCTGGTGATGCGTGGTATCAAACCGGATAACATCAATACCCGTTGTGCCGACTCTCTGGAAGAAGACTGGCCTTTGCAGACCGACGGCGGTGACATCGGCAAACCGCTGTACGTGGATGCCGTTGTCAGCAATCCCCCCTATTCTCAACAGTGGGATGCCAACGACCGTGAACTGGATGCACGTTTCAAGGATTATGGCGTAGCTCCTAAAAGCAAAGCTGATTACGCCTTTTTGCTTCATGAACTCCATCATCTTAAACCGGACGGAATCCTGACGATTGTGCTTCCTCACGGGGTTCTCTTCCGTGGCGATGCTGATGAAAATAGTGAAGGAGAAGGCAAAATCCGTCGCAACCTCATTGAGAAGAACAACATCGATGCCATTATCGGACTGCCTGCCAATATTTTCTTCGGCACAGGTATTCCTACCCTCATTATGGTGCTCAAACAGCATCGTGACAATGACGACGTGCTGATTATCGATGCCTCGAAGGGTTTTGTTAAGGAAGGAAAAAATAACAAGTTGCGCGAATGTGATATCAAACGTATTGCCGATACGGTACGCGAGCGAAAGACGATTCCCGGATACTCCCGTACAGTGTCCCGTGATGAAATCCGTCAAAACGGTTACAATCTGAATATCCCTCGTTATGTAGATTCCAGTGATCCTGTTGAAAAGTTCGACATCTATGCCACCATGTTCGGAGGCATCCCTCACAGTGAGATTGACGAACTTCAAAAATATTGGGACACATTCCCTTCTTTGCGTGAAGAATTGTTTAGAGCGGATACAGACAAACCTTATTCTCAGTTGAGGGCCGAAGATACTCAATCAGTTATAGAGCAGAATGCAGACGTGAAAGCCTTCCAGAAGAGGTTTGCACGGGCTTTCGAAGGTTTTGCCAATAGTGTTCATCATCGGCTGATTGATCATGTAGATACGATAAATCCACAAAAAGAACTGGATGCTATTTCCGATGATATTTTTGCCCGTTTGCATGAAACACCACTTATTAACCGGTATGCAGCCTATCAAGCTTTGGCTGACAACTGGCAGGGCATCACCAACGACATTGAGACCATACAGCAGGAAGGCATTGGAGCGGTAAGAGTAGTAGAACCTGCTTATAAACTGGTAAAGAAAGGCGACGAAGAGATTGAAGTGCCAGATGGTTTGAAAGGCCGCATTATTCCTTTTGAATTGGTACAACAGGAAAAATTTCAAGATGAACTGAAAGCTATAGCCGGTTTACAGATGCGGGTAGAAGAAATCTCAGGTGAACTGGATGAAATCCGTGAAAGCTTCTCAGAAGAGGAATCTGAGGCTTATTTGGATAGTGAAAAGGAAAATGTACTCGATAAGAAAGCCATTACTGCTGGAGCAAAAGCCAAAAAGGATGCGGTGGAAGAGGAAACTAAAGAGAAACTGAAGAAGATTGTCAAACTCTGGGAGGAACAGAAAAACAAAAACAAACAAATCAAGGAGGCAAAGCAGGCTCTTATTGACAAAACGGTAGAAGCGATAGAGAATCTTTCTGACGAAGATATTTCTCTGTTCCTGCATAAAAAATGGATTGATCCTATTATCAAAGGTATTGATGAAACGCTCACTGAGGTTTTGTCGGCTTTTGAAACTAAAGTGCTTACATTAGGTAAGAAATATGCTATAAGTTATAAGCAGTTGAATGAGGACTTGGGAAAATCCCAAAAAGAATTATCTGATCTTATTGGTGAACTGACTGGAGATGAGTTTACTTTATTAGGACTTAATGAGTTGATTAATGGTGAAAAGAAATAAGTATATGAACGTACCTGAAATTAGATTTAAAGGATTAGATAAAACTTGGAACAAAAAAACATTGGATGAACTCGTTCAACTGAATAGTGGAATGGATTATAAGCACTTATGTAATGGGAATATACCTGTATATGGAACTGGTGGATACATGTTAAGTGTTAACGCAGCTTTATCTTACGATAAAGATGCTATAGGAATAGGACGTAAAGGTACTATTAACAAACCATATATATTAAAAGCACCTTTTTGGACTGTTGATACACTCTTTTATGCAATACCTCGTAAATATAATAACTTACAATTTTGTAATTGCATATTTCAAAGAATTGATTGGTTAAAATACGATGAATCCACAGGAGTTCCAAGTCTATCCAAAAATATAATAAATTCAATAGAGGTAAATTGTGCTCCTAGTTATGACGAACAGCAAAAGATAGCATCTTATTTCCAGTCATTAGATTCATTAATTCAAACCACATCAAAGAAACTTGTATCTTTAAAACAAATAAAAGATGCAAGCCTACAATCTATGTTTCCACAAGAAGGAGAAACTGTACCTAAAGTAAGATTTAAAGGATTTGAAGGAGAATGGGAAAAAATTCCTTTTGGGTCATTCTTAAAAGAAAGTTATGAAAGGTCAACAGTAGAGAATGAGGATATTTTATTATCGTCCGCAATTACAGGAGTGTACTTAAACTCTGAATTATTTGGACATCAAAGAGGAGCTTCTAATATTGGATATAAGAAAATAAAAAAGAATATGCTAATTCTTTCAACCCAAAATCTCCATTTAGGAAATGCCAATGTTAATTTAAGATTTGAGCATGGACTTATATCACCAGCTTACAAGGTCTACGAAATCGTTAATATATCACCATTATTCCTACAACAATGGATAAAAATGGATTCTACAAAAAGTTTTTTCCTAAATGCAACAACAGCAGGCGCTAGTTTATGTAGAAAGAATATTGTGTGGGATGATTTGTACAAACAAATAGTATTGATCCCTTCAAAAAATGAACAAGTTAAAATAGGATTATTCTTTTCAAATCTTGATAAACAAATCTCTCTCCAAACCCAACGCCTTGAAAAGCTAAAACAAATCAAGGCAGCTTGTCTGGATAAGATGTTTGTGTAAAATATCATTCAAACCTTTAATGGAGTAAATATGAATAATATAAACGACATACAATATTTCGTCAAGGAAAGTCTGTTTGAACAAGCCTTGGTCGACCTTCTCCCCCATCACGGTTGGGAAAAGGAAGTCCTTGTACAACCCACAGAAGATGATTTGATCCAGAACTGGGCAAAGATTCTCTTTGACAACAACCGTGACATCAACAAATTAGGCAATTATCCGCTTACTGCGAGTGAGATGCGCCAAATCATCGATCAGGTGAATCTGTGCGACAGCCCATACGCCATGAATATGTTTATCAATGGCGGACAGGTATGTATCAAACGCGACAATCCTGCCGATACAAACAATTACGGCAAGGAAGTATATCTGAAGATTTTCGATGCACGCGAAATCAGTGCCGGACAGAGCCGCTACCAGATTGCCCGCCAACCTCGTTTCAAGGCTTCGCACCCGTTGGGCGGTGACCGACGGGGCGATGTGATGTTGCTCATCAATGGCATGCCGGTGATTCATATAGAGCTGAAACGTTCCAAAGTAGATGTAAGTCAGGCTACCTTTCAGATTAAGCGTTATACCCACGAAGGTGTATTCGACAACGGTATCTTCAAGATGGTGCAGATTTTCGTGGCCATGACTCCGGAAGAAACACTCTATTTTGCCAATCCGGGCAAAGAAGAGAATTTCAAGCCGGAATTCTATTTCCATTGGGAAGACTTTAACAACACAATCATACGAGACTGGAGGCGAATTGTATCCGATTTGCTCAGCATCCCCATGGCACATCAGCTAATCGGTTATTATACTATTGCCGACGATAAGGACAAGACACTGAAAGTACTTCGCAGCTATCAGTATTTTGCAGCCAGCAAAATCAGTGACATAACGCATAAGACTAACTGGGATACTCATCAGCATCGTGGCGGATACGTGTGGCATACCACCGGTTCCGGAAAGACCATGACCAGTTTCAAGTCGGCACAACTCATTGCCAATTCAGGCGATGCCGACAAAGTAGTATTCTTGTTGGACCGTATCGAGCTGAGTGTGCAATCGTTGGACGAATATCGTGGATTTGCTGGAGAAGACGAAGCGATTCAGGATACGCAGAATACGGCCATCCTGTTGAGCAAGCTCAAAAGTACGGATAACGACGACCGATTGATTGTGACCTCTATTCAGAAGATGTCGAACATCAAAGCAGGGAAAGATATTTCGCAAGATGACATTGATTTGATAGATCGTAAACGACTGGTATTTATCATAGACGAATGTCATCGTAGCGTGTTCGGCGATATGCTGATAGGTATCAAAAACACGTTCAAAAGAGCTTTGCTTTTCGGCTTCACGGGCACACCGGTGTTCAAAGAAAACGCCAAGCATGAAATCATGACCGAAACCATATTCGGCGACATGATTCATAAATACACCATTGCCAATGGAATCCCTGACCATAACGTATTGGGATTCGATCCGTATATGGTGAGAACCTACGAAGACAATGAGCTTCGCGAAAAAGTGGCATTCTCCCAACTGAAGGTAAACAGCATCGAGGAGATTGAAAATGACGAACAGAAAATGTCTATTTACAACATGTTCATGAATGAACTGAAGATGCCGGACACTTATAAGGAAGGAGATGAAACCTTACACGGAATAGAACATTATCTGCCTAAAGACTTGTATCAGCAGCCTGTTCATCACCAGGCTGTCGCAGCCGACATCGCAAGTGGAAGGGATAAACTGAGCAAGAACGGTAAATTCCACGCAATTCTGGCTACAAAGAATATACCTGAGGCAATAGCTTATTATCGGATATTCAAGGAGCAATATCCTTCCCTGAATGTGGTAGCCGTATTCGACAACAACATAGACAATTCTGATGGCGGAATTGCCAAGGAAGATGCCTTGCTGGAGATGCTGGATGACTATAACCGGAAATATGGAACAACATTCCAGCTTTCCACATATGCCAAATACAAAAAGGATGTGGCCAAAAGACTGGCACACAAGAAGCCTTACCTCAATATAGAACATGATCACACACAGCAGATAGACCTGCTTATTGTGGTCTCACAGATGTTGACAGGTTATGATTCCAAATGGGTAAATACGCTGTATGTGGATAAGGTAATGAAATATGTGGACATTATCCAGTCGTTCTCACGCACCAACCGCCTGTTTGGTCCGGACAAGCCTTTCGGCATTATCCGCTATTACTCTTTCCCTTACACCATGGAGCAGAATATCAACGATGCACTCGATGTATATGTGGACAGGCCGTTAGGTGTTTTTGTCGATAAACTGGAAAGCAATCTGACAAATATCAACCAGAAGTTCTTGCACATAAGGGATATATTCCAGGCACAGAAAATCGAAAACTTTACCAAATTGCCGGAATCAAGAGAAGACAGGAATATGTTTGCCAAAGATTTCAGCCAGATGACTCATCTGCTGGAAGCAGCCAAGCTGCAAGGATTCACATGGGATAAGGATGAATATGAGTTCCAGCATGGCGATACCTATACCTACGTCAAAATGGAACTGGACGAACAGACTTACCTTATTCTGCTGCAACGATACAGGGAACTGTTTGAAGGTAATGGAGATGGCAGTACGGAAGGAAATGATTTTGACTATCCTATTGATACCTATATCACAGAAACAGGTACGGGTACGATCGATGCCGAATATATCAACTCCAAGTTTGTGAAGTTCATCAAGAACCTCTACATGTCCGGTCCGGGAAGCGAACTGACCAAAGAAGCCTTTAAAGAGTTGCACAAAACCTTTGCTTCTCTATCACAAAAGGATCAGCGTACGGCAATGATTATCCTGCACGACCTGCAAAGTGGAGATTTGCATCTGTCGCCGGGTAAGACGATTTATGATTATATCGCAGAATACCAATTCCGTGAATTACACAAACAAGTAATGATTCTGGCCGAAGCGACCGGTTTAAATGCCAGTCAACTGGAGCACATCATGAGTCGTAATGTAACGGAACAGAATCTGAATGAGTTCAGCCAGTTTGACAACCTGAAGCTGACATTGAACATGACCAAGACCCGTGAATTCATTGCCAAAGTAGAAGGTACAGAGGTTCCGGCTCGTCTGGTTATTCCCAAGGCAGACAAATTACTTCGAGAGTTTATTTTAGACAGCAGTTGTAGAGAACATATTCTGAAAGCGTACTTGAACATGGAGGAGAATTATCAATCCGAAGAAGAACAGGTTCCGCAAGATGAAGAAACTCCTACTGAAGAAGTACAGTCTATAGATGTGACTGTTATAAAAAACAACATCCGAGAAATTCTGAATACCACTTTATCGGCAGTGCTTCCACAAATGCGTCCTATCGATGAGATTATAGACAGTGTATTCTATGTGATAGACACACCGTCAATTGACTCTTTGGACAATGTAGGCATGTTTATTCAGCGGGCATTTACAAATCTGTACGGTAAGAAAGCAACTATCGTAGATAAGTTTGTGGCATTTAATTTATTGGTCACCAAGTTTGAAGCATATCTGAAGAAATTATATTATCTGATGAAAGGCCATGAAGTTCCTGCCCAAAATCCGGGTGAAGATGTAACTTGGAAAAACGTGATTTATGCTCATAAATGTCTGTGGAATCTGAAATACAGCACGGATGAAGGAAAGCAGCAGCTATATCAATACCTTATGCTCATTAAAGGCTGGAGAAACAGTGAATCACATATTTCTCCTACAGCTTCAGAACAGGAAGTTGATACTGCAATCAGCATCATCCTGACCATGTATTTCTATGCTACAGGCTCTTCTATTACAGATTTGGAAATGAATGGACATGAAATACAAAAGTCCGAAAGTGTTCACAAAGAAAATTCTTATGTCCATAAAGTAATTCAGTTGCATCCATATTATAATGAAGAAAATGATGACCAACAACTGGTCGCTGAAGCGAACGTAAAGGATTGGCCAGAAGAAAAACGAATCGCAACTCTGAAAAAGAGCATTTGCCAGCTTATTGGATATGAGCCTAAAAAGTCACCTTTGAGCAAGCAAAGACATTGGATTGCGATTTATCGTATAGCAGCAGATAAGGGATTTATCATAGAAGGTGATTTTGCTTATTTCAAAAGAATCATTGATAATATGCAAATAAGTAATCTTCCTGTTCCTCTTAAAATAGAATCGCTACAAAGCTCCATCAAAGACGTGTATGCAAAAGATATTGAATATTGGACAGACAATAACCTTAGTGGCAAAAAACTAGCAGAGTATGAAGATATTAAGAAATGTGCTGATGCGTTTGCCAAGATTGTAGGAAATAATATTAATACGAAATAAGACGATTATCATGAAACATATATCAATCCGTGTGCCTTGGCACGATAATAAATGGAATGGAACAATTTGTCAATGTCCGAAAAATAATCCATTCTGCATGATGCTTCACAATATATCTGAAAGAAAAGATGAGAACAAAGAAGAAACTTATGCAGGAAAGGATTGGAATTCTCTCAAGCAAGATCAATTACCTGCTTGTGTTGGCGAGAATGGTGGTTTTATGAATGAGAAGCCATATAAAAGAACCTTCAAACATGTTTATGCTTTTGGAGAGACTCCACATGCAAAGCTCTTACCTACAACAATAGAACTCAAACCATATAGCTTTTTTGGAATACCTTTCCGATATCTATCTCGTGATTATCAGGAAGAACTGAATCATAAATATCCGAATATGTCTGATGATGAAACTGCACCGTTTCCTACATCTTGGGTATATGGAAAAGAGAGACAGTTTGAAATATTAAATCACTTTAGATTAAATATAGAAGCTGGCACTTCACTCGGAGTTTTCTATTGCAAAAGTGGTAATCCAATTGATGAAGATGCAAAATTAATCGTTGGTATAGGTGAAATTACTAAAGTTTTACCGCTACAAACATATGAGACAACAACTGATTATACATATCCTTTTTGGGATTTGATCTTTGAGCATGGCATAAGAACTGATTTGAAGAAGTCAAAAGGATTTCTTTTGCCATACCATGAATATATGTCACTTGATGAAGACTATGTAAAAGCCCAAACAGGTAAATCGAAACAAGAAGTAATTGATGAAATAAAAATTACTATCCCGAAGTTAGGTAATAGCCAGATTATCTTTAATGAATTATCCTACGGTTGTGATTATGTTAGCAATCACAGTATGCTGATTATTCTTAATGTTGCCAGAAAGTGCTTGGAATCGGTTATTAAACATGGGCTGGTTGGAGGAAACTGGAAACAACAAATTTTGTGGATAGATTCCCAAATTGCAAAGGTGAAGGATATGATAGGTCCTTTCCCAGCTTTCGCCGAGGCTTTATCAGCAATAGGGGTAAATTATGCATTTATAATTGAACAGGATTTACGAAATAATGGATATTGTAGGGTTAAAGATAATCCATGGGAAGCCTTTGATAAATTGATGAAAGGTGAATTGTCTCTTCCTGATTCCGTATATAAAAGTGAACTTACTCATTATCGTATTCTTTGGAAAAATACTCTAAGTAACCAAAGACAAGTACTGGAACTGCTATCACGTTTTGAAATAAATTCGGAAGTAATAAAATGGTGGTTTGATAGTCCTGGCTGCTATGATGAATTATTAAATAATCCATATATTATCAGCGAGGAGAGTCTTATTGAAAATTATCTTCCTGTTACAACCGAAATGATTGATCTTGGCGTAATGGCTGACCCTAAGATTCAAGGCAAATGGACTCCAAAAGCTCCTTCACTAGTGGAATCCGTAATTGATAATAGAAGGATCCGCTCATTTATCATTTCAAAACTTGTGGCAAGTCTCAGTGATGGTGATACATTAATTTCTGCAAACGAGATTGAGTTATATATAAAAGATTGTTTGGCTGCGGACAATCATCAACTGCCATATAATTATTTAATGTCAAACAAAGAGTTCATTGAAGAAAAAACTGTATACCTTAATACTGATGACAGGTGTGCATTGCAGTTGAAGGAATATAAAGAAATTGATGATTATTTGCGTAAGATATTCAAAGGTCGTGCTTCAAAGGATGTCAAATCACCATTAAAAGAAGACTGGAATACGATCGTTAAAGCATCTATTGATGATTACAATGAAGCAAATGAGCGATGCCGTAATGCTGTGGCTGACCAGGTAAAGGCATTGGAAATGTTCTGCAGTAAGCGCCTTTCTGTGCTGGCAGGTCCAGCTGGAACAGGCAAAACTACAGTTGTCAAAGCTTTCTTAAAATCGCCACAAATAAAAGCAGAAGGTACGCTCCTTTTGGCTCCTACAGGGAAAGCACGAGTTCGCTTAGGCAACATGTCAGCAGGTATTCAAGCCCTAACTATTGCGCAATTTCTGACGCGTCAGGGTTTCTTTGACTGGGATACAATGACACCTTGTGTTCCTGAAGATGCAGAAAAACGTAAATATTGTGGAGCAAAAAATGTCATTATTGACGAGTGTTCCATGCTTACATGTAAGGACTTTTATGTCTTAATGAAAGCATTGGATTTAAAGAACATTAATCGAATAATTTTAATTGGAGATCCATTTCAATTACCTCCTATTGGCCCTGGCAGACCATTTGCAGACTTATTTAACTACCTAAAGGATAATAAAGACGAATATTTAAGATCGGCAATAACAAAATTGCGATATGTTGTAAGAACTATTAATACAGGGGACTCTGACATATTGACTTTAGCATCATGGTTCTCTGGAGAAAAACCTGCAAAGAATTCCGATCTCATTTTTGAGCAAGTTGCCAAAGGAAATCTTAATAATGACTTGGCTGTTTATACTTGGAATGATGAAAACGACCTTAAAGACTGTTTGAAAGAGGCCATTGAAAAAGAGTTGCCAGAAGAGGAAGGTAAATCTTTATCCGATAAGATTCGTAAATCTATAGGACTTGACGATGTAAATAAAGCCTTAAATGATCCGTCAAAGGTTGAAAAATTTCAGGTTTTATCCCCAGTAAAAAATCCGGTATGGGGAACATTCCAGATTAATTCGTATTTCCAAGAGTGGGTTGGTATAAATAAGAATTTTTCAATAGAAATAGCTCCTATTACCATATCTGCTCTAGATAAGGTCATTCAATTAAAGAATGAACGCAAGAAATCTACGAGTAAAGAAGAATGTCAACTTTCAAATGGGCAAATAGGTTTTGTTAATTATGCAAATAAGAGGGAAAAGAAATCGACAGTTGTTTTTACCGGGTTACCCAACAAGAGATTTTCATATTATTCTTCTAAGTCAGATGAGGCTGATAATACAATAGACTTGGCTTATGCTATAACTATCCATAAGAGTCAAGGGAGCGATTTTGATACTGTGTTGGTTGTTCTTCCTAAAAGCGGACGTATACTTTCACGTGAACTAATCTATACAGCTTTAACACGAGCAAGAAAGAAATTAATTCTGTTGATACAAGATAATATATCGTGGTTAATCGAGTATTCTAAACCTCAGATGTCAGTTTTAGCTAAACGGAATTCAAATCTTTTCTCTACATCTGTTCGTGAAGATATTTCAAACATTCCATATGTGGAAGGATTGATTCACACAACCTTAAAGCCAGGTTTAATCGTACGTAGCAAGTCTGAAGTAATTATTGCTAATATACTATATGAACGAGGTATTGACTTTGAATATGAAAGAATGATAGAAGATAACGGCCGCCGATGTATTCCTGATTTTACTTTTGAAGATGCATCTGGAGATACCATTCTTTGGGAACATTTAGGAATGTTAGATAATCCCGCCTATAAGGAATCATGGGAAAAGAAACGAGATTTTTATAAATCAATCGGTTACATCGAAGGAGTAAATTTATTTACTACAGTTGACCATGAGAACGGAAGTATTGATTCTACAGAAATTGCTGCAATAGTAGATAAATTAGAAGATTTAATATAAAAGATTATGAACAATGCAGAAAGACTGCATTGTTCATAATTAGCTTTGTATTGTTTGATAAATAGTATTGCCTATGCCAACAAATAAAAATGCACAGTTAAGATACCAGATTATAGATAAATGCCTGAGCAATTGGTCTAGGCGTTACTATATTGAGGATTTAGTAGATGCCTGCAATGAAGCGCTCTATCTGTATAATGGAGAAACGAAAGATGGTTGCGGAGTAAAAAAACGTCAAGTACAAGAAGATCTAAAATTCATTGAAAGTGAAGAAGGATATAGTATGGAGATAGATGCCATTCGAGATGGACATAGAAAATATTACCGATACCATACCAAAGGGGCTTCTATTAAAAATCAACCTATCAATCAAGAAGAGCTCAATTTGATTTATGATGCATTGATACTTCTTAAACGTTTCGATGGAGTACCACAATTTGAGTGGTTAAACGACCTTGAAAAAAGACTATATACGACCAGTAAATTAGGAGATAGTCTGGATTCAGTTGTAAGTTTTCAGCATAATCCCTATCTCAAAGGAATGGATTTATACTATAAACCCATTTTTAATGCAATTGTTAACAAAAGGGTAATTGAAATTATATATCATCCATTTGGGAAGGATGCTAGAACTGTAATTGTTACTCCTTATCATCTTAAACAATATAATAATCGCTGGTTTCTGATCGGCAAACATAAAGACTCGGATTATCTATCAAACTTTGCAATTGATAGAATCGAAGGAGTAAAGGAAACATCTAAACCATACATAATACAACCTGAAGGAATAGATTTTAAAGAATACTTTAGCGATATCGTCGGCGTTTCGCGTTCAAATGCTCCTGTAGAAGAAGTCATTTTAAAGGTTAGTGATAAAGCCATTGGATATATTGTGACTAAGCCACTTCATGAATCTCAATCAGCAGTGACAACACCTCTTGAAGATGGATATTGGAAGATAACCTTAAAAGTCCAAAATAATTATGAGTTACGTTCTTTGCTCCGTTCGTTTGGTGCACAAATAGAGGTTATTGCCCCTGAGTCATTACGACAAATGATGAAAGAAACAGCCGAGACTGTGAGTCAGATATACGAGAAATAATAAAATCACGATAACCAACGACTATGAATATGCCCGAAAATTTATATTTAGAATTTGATGCTTTTTTACGATCAATCAAACAAAATTTAGATGGGTCATTTGGTGTCCTATTAGGTGCCGGTGCATCCATCTCATCTGGTATTCAATCGGCAAATGATTGCATATGGGATTGGAAATTTTTAATATATCAATCATTATCAGGTAATCAAAAAAAATTAGTAGATCCCAAAAAATCTGATTTAAGTAAAGACATCATTCAGAAATGGTTAGATGTGCAAGGGAAATATCCACAATTGGGGAGTCCAGAAGAATATTCTTTTTATGCCGAAGCTTCATATCCAATAGATGCGGACAGAACTAAATATTTTGAAAGCCTGTGCAATGGAAAAAGTCCGTATGTAGGATATAAATTGCTATGTCTGTTGAATAAATATGGAATTGTAAAATCTGTTTGGAGTACAAATTTCGATGGACTCGTGGAAAGAGCTGCACAACAAGCCAATATAACACCTATAGCTATAAATCTTGATTGCGTTGATCGTATATATAGGACAGAAAGTTCAAGTGAATTACTTTATATAGCATTACATGGAGATTGTAAATTTAGAACACTCAAAAATACGGAGAAAGAACTAGACTCACAAAATAGTGAATTTGTTTCAGCTTTGCGACGTTATTTTGTTGACAAAAATTTAATTATCATAGGATATAGTGGAAGAGATAAATCCCTTATGTCTGCTTTGAAAGAAGCTTTTACGGATAAGGGAGCGGGAAGATTGTATTGGTGTGGCTACGGCAAGGATATTACACCAGAAATAGCAGATTTAATTCAAACTATTCGATCTGCTGGAAGACAAGCGTTTTATATTGACACAAACGGATTTGATAACGTCATGTTATCTCTTGTAAAATTCTGTTTTAATGAAGATTCTAATAAACAAGAGGAAATCAATGAAATACTTAAAGTAATAAGTATAGACAATACAACAACTCCATTTTACATACAGGATGGAAGTATAAAAAAATATCTAAAAAGTAATCTAATTCCAGCTACTTTTCCCGATGAAATATTTCAGTTTCAAATTTCATACGATGAGAATGAAAACAGATGGAAATATCTTAGAGAAAAGATTAAAGAAAAACCCCTTATTGCTGTACCATATAAAGACAAAGTATATGCCATCTCAACTGTATCTACTATCAATGAAGTTTTTGGGAAAAATTTAATTAGTGAAATTGAGCGTGTTCATATGTCTATTGATGAAATAGAGAAGAATAGCCATTTTAAAGAATTATTTCTCAAAGATGCACTTTATGGAATCTCTCAAATTAGAGGGTTAGGTGTTGATTACAAGCGTTCTATGCTATATAAAAAAAGATATTTATGCAAATAAGAATAATGTAACAATACATGAAGCTATTGAATGTGGATTATCATTTGTCCAACAAAAGAAATATGTCTTGTTTTCAATTACTCCAACAGTTTATTTTATTTCTAATGACCAAATAAAAAAGGAGATCAAACAACAATACTCTCATGAATATTTGGATAAAATGAGAAATCAGCAATATGAGAAGAAATTACAAGAATGGTGTAATATAATGTTTAATGGTAAAAGATTAAGTTTTGAGATACCTGTTAATTCACGAAGTGGTTTTATCTTTAAAATATCCAACAATCGTGGTTATGCTGAGATACACCATTGCGGACAAGGTAACACAACGATATATTCTCCAAAGGAATACAACATAAAACAAACATTATATCATGGCATACATATTAACGAACCCAAGCTTGAATTTATAAATCCATACATTAATAAACCTGCATATGATGACAATCCGATGAGAGGATTATCAAAATACAGGCCTTTCGATGCGAAATATTTTGATGTATTCCCTAAAGATGTATGTATTGGCAGTATCTGTCCTGCTTCTTATTCTTCAAAATTTAGTGAATTTATAAAAAGACTAAATTCTACAATTTCTGCAGATAAATTATCTGACTATGTACATCATTATACTGGTTTTAGTAATATTTATAACTGTAGACTTGAAATACCTGAAACACATTCTGAAAAATGGGTATCAATAAATGATAATCCTAAAAGTGCCATTAATTTAACAAAAACTATTTGTACAGAAGGGCAAAAACTTTCAGAACAGTTCCCAGGAATTGTGCTATTAATATTTATACCTAATTCATGGAGCAACTATAGACAATTCAATTATCATGGAGAAACATTTGATTTGCATAACTATATTAAAGCGTTTGCCGCCCAACATAGATTCACGACCCAATTTATAGAAGAAAAAACTTTATATAACAAGATGGTATGTAAAATTTCATGGTGGCTCTCTTTAGCTTTATTTGTGAAAGCTTTAAGAACTCCCTGGACTCTTGCAGACTTAGATCAAAATACAGCATATGCAGGAATTGGATATAGCATAAAAAAGCAATATTCAGGTAAAGCTGAAGTTGTTTTAGGTTGTAGCCATATATACAATGCACAAGGACAGGGATTAAGATATAAACTGTCAAAAGTTGAACATCCGCAATTTGACAAAAAGAAAAATCCTTATTTAAATTTTGAAGAAGCTTATAAATTTGGGATGGATATACTGGCTCTTTTTCAAGACGCTATGGAAAAGTTACCTCAAAGAGTTGTAGTTCATAAACGAACCCCTTTTAAGAATGATGAGATTGAAGGTATAACAAACGCATTAAAGCAAGCAGGAATATCAGAAATTGATTTGATCACAATCACTCAAGAATATGATTTAAAGTTTATTGCAGAGAAGATTATGTATGGTCAATTTCTTGAAGATGGATATCCAGTTGATAGAGGAACGTGCATTAAACTATCATCGAGAAATGCTTTGTTATGGACACATGGAGTAGTTCCCTCAATACAGTCAAATCGTAGATACTACCAAGGAGGACGTTGTATTCCTGCTCCTTTAAAAATTACCAAATACTATGGGCATGGAGATTTGGAAACTATTGCTAAAGAAATTCTAGGATTTACAAAAATGAATTGGAATTCGTTTAACTTATATACAAAATTACCGGCAACCATTGATACCTCTAATACGTTAGCACAAGTAGGAAACTTATTGCATCAATACAATGGGGCGACTTACGATTATCGGTATTTTATTTAATGAATATTTATGGTATTAACGGAGGAGGCTTAAATATATATTAATCTAATGCTGAAAATAATATTTTGCATTCATTTTAGATATAGCTAATTCCTGCCAATCCGCGCCTCTTCCCGCCAGAAGAGGCGCCTTTGGTGTTATGAACTGGAAAAGGCTTTATCTTGCCGTTGGATTTTCACCATTCATTCAATCTACTCATTTAATTATCTGCATTATGGCAAGAGAACA
>OIWQ01002663.1_pt1 | contig 17611 bp, 10 predicted proteins | sample 1587571 | NCBI WGS metagenome assembly OIWQ01 (sample SAMEA3888910, study PRJEB22519) | human gut metagenome | biome: human gut; feature: human-associated habitat; material: faeces | place: Denmark | collected 2010 | reverse complement strand
TCTCCATAAAAATATACTAATTTTCAGGCGTTTTTTTAATTCCGCCAACAGGTAAATCCTTATTTATCTGTAGGAACAGAAACGATAGTACATAAGGATGTTCATACACCTGATGGCTATCCGAAATTATGCTTTGGCTGCATGCCTTATGATAATGGTAACTTGTTGTTCAACAAAGTTGAATATGAAGATTTTATAGCCAAATATTCATCTTTCTCTAAGTATTTGCGAATGATGTATGGTTCTGAAGAATTTATTAATGGGAAGCCTAGATACTGTTTGTGGATAGACGAACAGGATGCTGATGAGGCATTGAAAAATGAAGAGATTGCTAGGCGTGTAGAAAGAACTAAAGAACTTCGGTTGGATAGTACTGATGCTGCTTGTTTGAAATTGGCAGAAAAACCTTATCAGTTTAGAGAGCATCCGATATTAGATAGAGACAAGATTATCATTCCTCGTGTATCATCTGAAAGGCGAAAGTACATTCCTATGGGATTCTTGGACAAAGGAACTGTTATTTCAGATTCAGCCTTCGCCATCTATGACGCATCATTATGGCTCTTTGGCATCCTTACCAGCGAGATACACATGGTATGGGTTCGTACTGTAGGAGGTAGATTAGAGACTCGTTACAGATATTCCGCAGGTCTCTGCTACAACACTTTCCCCTTCCCATCCATCTCCGATACCAATAAGTCTGAGATAGAAGAGGCGGCAACGAATGTTCTTCTGGCTCGTGAAAACTATCCCGAGAAGACGCTTGCTGATCTTTACGACCCAGAAAAGATGCCGGAGGATTTGCGTGCAGCACATGAGGAACTGGATGCCATCGTAGAAAGTTGCTATCCTGGCGCTCCGTTCCCAAATGATGAGACTCGATTGGAATGCCTCTTTAAACTCTACGAGAAAATGACAGCTAACAAGTAATAATTTGAATGGCTTATGGACAAGATAAATGATAATATCGTTGATATCAAGTATCAGCAAACGGGTACTTCGAGCAATACCAATGAACTCGGTATGCGAGAGATGCAAGCCAAGGCTTACGAAGCTCGCAACCATCGCTTTCTGCTTATCAAGGCGCCACCAGCATCTGGCAAGAGTCGCGCCTTGATGTTCATCGCCTTGGATAAGCTGATGAACCAGGGTATCAAGAAGGTAGTGGTGGCTGTGCCTGAAAAGAGTATTGGGCGCTCTTTCCAAAACACCGACCTGATGAAGTATGGCTTCTTCGCCGACTGGAGGGTAACGCAACAGTATAACCTTTGCGATACTACCGACGAGAAAGAGAAGGCAGTACGCTTTAAGAAATTCTTCCATCAAGATAAAAACAATATCCTGGTTTGCGCCCATGCCACACTCAGAAACGGCATGAAGGAAATAAGCGACGAGGAGTTTAATGATTGTCTCTTGGCGATAGATGAGTTTCATCATACAAGTGCTGATGTAAACAGCGGATTGGGCGATATTGTGCAACGGGTGATGAACAATTCCACTGGTCATATCGTTGCCATGACTGGCAGTTACTTCCGTGGCGATGGCGTTCCGGTGTTGAGGGCTGAGGATGAAGCCCGTTTCTTCCCGGTAACCTATAACTATTATCAGCAGCTCAACGGTTATCGCTATCTCAAGAACCTCGTCTTGGGCTATCACTTCTATCACGGCAGTTATCTCGACCATATCGCCGAGGTGCTGGATACTACCAAAAAGACCATCATTCATATTCCGAGTGTCAACTCCCGTGCATCTAGCGGTTTAGGCAAATATACGGAGGTGGATGAAATCATCAAGATTATCGGTAAGGTAGAGGAACGAGATTACAACAATGGCGGCATCTATTATGTCAGAACCAAGGACGGTAGACTGCTGAAGGTTGCCGATTTGGTGGAAGACCACGCCGAGACCCGCAATCTGGTGCAGGGATATTTACAGCGGATAAAAAAGCGTGATGATGTAGATATTATCATCGCTCTGGGTACTGCCAAGGAAGGTTTCGACTGGCAATGGTGTGAGGAATGTCTGACCATCGGTGTGCGTGGCTCGCTGACCGAAGTGGTGCAGATTATAGGAAGATGCACCCGTGATTGCGAAGGCAAGGAAACGGCTAAGTTTGTGAACATGATAGGAATGCCTGATGCCAATCAGCCCGATGTAAAAGTGGCTGTGAACGACTTTCTGAAAGCCATTACGGCTTCGCTTCTGATGGAGCAGGTGATGGCGCCTAGTTGGCATTTCAAGACGGTGAAGGATGTGGATAATGATGAGGGTAATCCGCTGGATGCCCGTACCCTGGTGATAGAGGGATTGAAACCTTTGTCGAGCGAGAAGACGAAGATGATAGTGGAAAAACAGTTGGATGATCTGAAGGCTTCAATCTTGCAAGATGAACTGGTGGTGAAAGCCATCAGCGGAAGTACAACGGCTGAAACCATCACCAAGACGTTGATTCCGAAGGTAATTCGTGAAAAGTATCCGGATTTGAGCGAGGACGAAGTAGAGGAAGTTCGCCAGCGCCTGCTGCTTGATACCCTTGTCAAGGGTGGCGAAGTGGTAGATGATAAGGGAAATCCTGTCGACTTCGATGCTTCGATGAACGATGAGGAGAAGGAGTCGGAAGGCAATCGCCTTATCAAGTTAGCAAATCGTATGATTAATATCAACCAGTTGAATATCAATCTGATTGATTCCATCAATCCGTTCCAGCGTGCTTACGAGATGCTTTCGAAGAATATCGACAAATCGACCTTGAAGATTATCCAAGACACGATAGCGGAACAGAAGTTTGATATGACCCTGGAACAAGCCATCATCCTCTTTAAGGGACCGTACAGAAAATGGGTGGAAGAGCACAATGAACAACGACCAGACATCAATGACCCAGACCCAAAGGTGAGAGAACTGGCAGCTGCCTTCCAGAAAATCAAGAACTTGAAAATAAGAAAAATGAGAGGCTTGGAATATGAGCCGGAAAAGTAATTTGGGCATTTATAATTCAACATTTAACATTTCAAAAGATGGATTGGCCAGAAGAATTATTAGAGATATTTGATGACCCCTTGTTGGCGGACGTGCGTCCGAAACCGAAGGCACCGACGCCCGATGACAGGCTGGCACAGAAATTGCTCGATGTCAACAAGTGGGTGGCAGAGCACGGATGCGAACCCAATGCTGATGGTGGCTTGAAAGAAAAGCTGCTTGCTGCATCGCTTAAGGCTCTGCGAACCAAGGCTACGGATAGCCTCAGACAGTATGATGAGTATCATCTGTTGGGATAGGCTATAGAATTTCACCTTAATTATATATAGTGATATGGATATTGATAAAGAATTAGAAGATATATTCAAAGACCCCTTGATGGATGTTTCCTATCAGGAGGCAAAGCTCTTCGATTTGCCTGCCGACATGAAAGAGGTAATGGCTCAGAAGAAAGATGCGCCCGACCACGTGGCGCAAAGAAAACTGTGTGAGGACTTCTCACAGTTTAAGCCACTCTTTGAACATGTGCATCAGGAATTGAAGACAGGGAAGCGACAGTTACAGAGAATCTCGAAGACAACGAGTTTATTGGCTGGACGCTATTATTTTGTCGATGGTCAGATGGTTTTGTTATATGAGATTATTGAGAAGAAAAAGGGTACTAATGGATTGCCCGATGGCAGAACTCGTTGTATCTATGAAAATGGTACGGAATCGGATATCTATCTCCAGACGCTTCGCAAGAGTGTGGTGGCAAGTGGTTATGCCATCACCGAAACTCTAGAGGAGACGGATGCTCATTTCTTCAATCCAGAGGATGTGAAGCAGGAAGACCAGGTGACGGGTTATATCTACGTGCTTCGTTCGAAATCAGAGAATCCGGAAATTCGGAACATCAAGAATCTCTATAAGATTGGTTTCTCTACGAATCGGGTGGAGGAGCGTGTGGCAAATGCTGAGCACGAGCCTACTTATCTGATGGCACCTGTAGAGATAGTAAGCACTTACAAGATAGTGAACATGCACTCCCAGAAGTTTGAGGACCTGGTTCATCAGGTGTTGCAGGCGGTAAACTTCCGTTTCAAGGTGGCTGATGATAAGGGTGAGTTGCATGAGGCTACGGAATGGTACCAGGTGCCGCTGGAAATCATCGACAGTATCATTCAGAAAATCATGAATGGCACTATCATCTACTTTGCCTACAACAAGGAACAGCAATGTCTGGAGCAGCGGATAGAGAAGAAACCATCGCAGTTGAATCTGTCGGGCTTGAAGGTTTTGACGCTGATTATCGAGAAACAGTATTTCGAGGAGATTGTATCTGGTGTGAAGACCGAGGAGTACCGTTCGCTGAAGCAGACCACGCTTAACAAATATACTTATATTGATGAGGCTGATGGCAAGCGTTATCTCCGTCGTTTCGATGCGATAAGGTTTTATGTGGGTTATCATTCGGATAGGGATAGTGCCGTGGTTCAGGTATTGGATACTACCTATGAGGATGGCTTGGTAACTTATCATCTCGGAAAGGTATTGGAGGTGATAAGGGGAAAGGAAAATAAAGCAGATTAAAATTCAAAAGTTTAGGGTCACAAATTGTGACCTTAAGCGCTATTTCTATATGATCTGATATAGAGGTTGTTATATAAAGCTTTTGCCCTTACAGGGCGCATGGCTGATTACTATTATACCCAGGGCGCTGCCCTGGGCTAGGAGCTTCTGCCCTTTCAGGGCGTGCTGCTTCCGGAGTTTGTGGACCTTCAGCCCGTTGCTTGAACGGGCATGAGAAAGTTTAGCATTTTACATTTTCTCAACCAGAAAGCTATGAGTTGCTAACCGGAAAACTATGAGTTGAGAACCACAAAACTATGAGTTAGTTTTTTTAACTTTTTAGCCCATTTTCTATCTTTTTACGCCTAAACGGCACAAAACAGAGACTTTTAAATCTTCTTTTTATAGCAGCGATGACGGCGATGCTGTTCGCTCTCCAGATACTGCCACTGGCTCTGAACACCGGTATTGGTCTCCATCTGCGGCATTGCCTCTGCCCATTTAAAGCCATAACGGCGATACTGCTCTATCAGATCGGCAAAAATAAGCGCGTTGGCTCCCTTCTTGCGATATTCCGGAAGAACACCTATCAAGAGCAAATCTACCGTATCCGTCTTGTGCCACTTCAGAACCTTCAGCACCTTCAGCCAACCCGTAGGGAAAAGCTTGCCATCGCCTATCTCGCGCAGCGCATCGGTAAACGAAGGGAAGGAAACACCAAAGGCAACCAGCTTGTTGCCAGCGTTGCCATCTACCACACCCGTTACCAGGTTCAAGTCAGCCTTCTTGATATAAGTATTTACATATTCATCGATCTGCTTCTCCGTAAGCTGCTGGAAATCATAGAGATTCTTGTAAGTCTCGTTCACGATTTCGAACACCTTCCTGCCCATTCCTCCCGAGGTCAGTTCCCGGCGGGTGAACTTATGAACATGCAGATTATATCGGCTCTCTATCATCTGGGCAGTCTTGGCAAACTTAGCCGGCGTCACTTCCGGAATCCTGATGCGGTACTCCAGCCAGTCGTTATCCTTCTCATAGAGCGGATAACTCTCCAGATGCGTCTTATAATAAGGATAATTGTAATTGATATACATCGTAGACTTCCGGTCGAAGCCCTCGATGAGCAAGCCTTCACGGTCCATATCCGTAAAGCCGAGCGGACCTACGCATTCGTTCATTCCCTTGCTCTTGCCCCAACTTTCTACCGCGCGCAACAAGGCACAGGAAACCGCTACATTATCCACGAAATCGAACCAGCCGAAGCGAACCTGCTTCTTGTTCCACTCTTCGTTGGCACGATGGTTGATAATGCCAGCAATTCTACCTACGATACGAGCCTCGCTGTCAACCGCCAGGAAGTATTGAGCCTCGCAGAATTCGAAGGCAGGATTCTTCTTTGGGTCCAGCGTATTCATCTCATCGAAACGCAAAAAAGGAATGGCAAACTTATGGCCTCTGTAGAGATCATAATGAAACTGAATGAAGGTTTTCAGCCCTTTTTTAGTCGTTATCGGTATGATTCTTATCTCATCATTCATTAGTATATTGTTTTATGTATATATATTCAATTGCGGCACAAAAATACAATAAATTTATGAATAATGCAACTCTTTTCTTATAAATTTATAAAAGTTTGTTCATAATTGTCCAACTTTGTGGATATTTATGTACCTTTGCAGGTTGAAATGCCCCAAAAGAGCATCATAAAGTTATGAAGAAAGAGAAAAGAGACAACTATACGTTCCTCACACATGCCCCTGTGCATCATGTGATTTTTACGATGGCCATACCAACGATTATCAGTATGCTGTCGACGAGCATGTACAACCTCGCCGACACCTATTTCGTGGGCAGCATCAACACGCAGAGTGTGGCAGCGGTAGGCGTTTCCTTTGCAGCAATGGCTGTTATCCAGGCGATAGGTTTCTTCTTCGGTCACGGAGCGGGCAATTATGTTTCGCGACAGTTGGGTGCCAAGCATACGGAAGAGGCACAGAAGATGGCAACAACGGGCTTTGTGCTGAGTTTTCTTACCGGTCTCCTCATCGCCATTCTGGGTCATGTGTTCCTCACACCGCTCTGTCTTCTGATGGGTTCTACGCCCACCATTCTTCCTTATACAGAGCGTTATCTGGGCATTATCCTGCTGGGTGCTCCCTTTATGACCACATCGCTTACGCTGAATAATCTGATGCGCTTTCAGGGCAATACGATGTATGCGATGAAGGGCATCATGTCGGGTGTGCTGCTCAATCTGATTCTGGCTCCTCTGCTCATCCTCTACTTCCAGCTGGGCATTACCGGAGCCGCCGTAGCCACCCTCATCAGCCAGTGTTTCGGCTGCGCCATGCTCTTCTGGATGACGCATAAAGGCGAGAACATCCGCATCCGTCTCAGCAATTTCACCCCTACCCGCGCCTTTGCTAAGGAGATTATCTTCGGCGGAACTCCTTCGCTGTCAAGACAGGGACTGGGAAGTATCGCTACGCTGATGCTCAATGTGGCAGCAGGTGCGTTTGGCGATGCAGCCATTGCGGGCATGAGCATCGTTACCCGCATCTCCTTCTTCACCTATGCGATGGTCATCGGTCTGGGACAGGGATTCCAGCCGCTCTGCGGATTCTGCTACGGCGCCAAACTCTATGGGCGCGTAAAGGAAGCCTTCTTTTTCTGCATCAAATGCGGCACGGTTTTCCTCAGCGTCTGTACCCTTCTCGGCTTCATCTTCTCAACTTCCATCATCAGCATCTTCCGTGATGATGCAGCGGTTGTAGCCGTAGGTTCGGTGGCTTTGCGATGGCAGGTGCTCAGTTTTCCGCTCGTAGCCAGCATCGTGCTCACCAACATGCTGATGCAGACCATCCGTAAACCGGTGAGAGCCAACATCGTAGCGGCAGCACGAAGCGGACTTTTCTTCATTCCGCTCATCTTCATCCTCCCCTATTTCTTCGGACTGCTGGGCGTGGAGATGTGTCAGATGTGGGCAGATTGCTGTTCGTTTGCCGTTGCGGTTCCGATAGCCTGGAGCGCGTTCAGGGATATGAGAAGAGAGAAGATGGAACTTGGGAAAAGCCACTAGAAGATAAGAAGATACTAGAAGATAAGAGAAAATACTTGAGATAAGAGAAATGGAGAAGACTTATTACATAGGACTGGACGTTGGCTCTACGACAGCCAAGATAGCCGTTATCGACAGCGATAACCAGGTAATTTACTCAAAATACGAACGCCACAACGCCCGTGTCAACGAACTTGTGTCGCAATATTTCGATGAGATTTTAGCCCTTACCGGCGATGCAGAGGCAAGAATCTGCGTAACGGGAAGCGTAGGAATGGCTACTGCCGAACAGCTCCAGGCGGAGTTTGTACAGGAGGTGGTGGCTGCATCGGTCTATGCCCGTACGGCTCATCCTGAGGCGAAAGCGCTCATCGATATTGGTGGCGAGGACGCGAAGGTTATCTTCTTCAAGAAAAACGGAAATATGGAACTGCGCATGAACGGCAACTGTGCCGGCGGAACGGGCGCTTTCATCGACCAGATGAGTGTACTGATGGGCGTAGAGAACCATAAGATGAGCGAGTTGGCGATGAAGGCAGAGCACGTTTATCCGATGGCTGCCCGCTGCGGCGTGTTTGCCAAGACCGACATCCAGAACCTGATGGCGCGCAATCTGCCCGAAGCAGATATTGCAGCCAGCATCTTCCATTCCATCGCCGTACAGACGGTGGTAACGCTTTCTCACGGCATCAGTTTCGAGGCTCCTATCCTGCTCTGCGGCGGCCCGCTGACCTTTCTTCCGGCTCTCCGCAAGGCTTTCTGCGATTATCTACATCTATCTCCAAACGATTTCATCGTATCCGAAAACAGCAATCTCATTCCGGCTCTGGGCTGTGCTTACCGAGCAAAATCGGCAGATTCTGCAGCCTCAGTTTCTGCCCTCAGAAGCCGGATGAAAAAAGAAATACAAACGGAATGGACCAGCAGTCTGCTGCCTCTGTTCAAGAACGAGAAAGAGCACCAGGAATGGCTCAAATCAAAGGCGAAATTCGCTACCGAAACCCAACCGCTGAATAAAGGAAAACAGCAGGTTGTGATTGGTATTGACTCGGGCTCTACTACGACTAAGATTGTTGCGGTAAGGGTGAATGCGGAGACGCCTACGGGAGATATTGTCTTTACCAATTACCGCCTGAATCTGGGAAATCCGATCAAGGCAGTAGCGGATGGACTGAACGCCCTGAAGCAGGAAGCAGCATTGCGAGGCGCTGAACTGGAAATCGTAGGCTCCTGCTCTACAGGTTACGGGGAAGAACTCATCAAGGCGGCTTTCGGCCTCGACAGCGGCATTATCGAAACAATGGCGCACGAAAGAGCAGCTGCCTCACTCATGCCCGACGTGAGTTTTATCCTGGACATCGGCGGACAGGACATGAAGGCTATCTTCGTGGAGAAAGGGGCTGTGGTGCGCATGGAACTCAACGAGGCGTGCAGTTCGGGCTGCGGAACATTCATCCAGACCTTTGCCAACAACATGGGTTATTCTGTAGGCGATTTTGCCCAACTCGCCTGCCAGTCGAAGGCTCCCTGCGACCTGGGAACCCGCTGCACCGTCTTCATGAACTCGAAGGTGAAGCAGGTGCTCAGAGAGGGCGCATCTGTAGCTGATATTTCTGCCGGAATCTCTTATTCGGTCATCAAGAACTGTCTTTATAAGGTATTGAAACTCCATGGTAATGAGAACCTTGGAGGCAAAATCGTTGTGCAGGGTGGTACGATGAGAAACGATGCGGTGGTAAGGGCATTTGAGTTGCTCACCCATACCGAAGTGGCACGAAGCAACATGCCTGAACTGATGGGCGCCTACGGCTGTGCCCTTCATGCGGCGGCAGATTACAAGCATCGTACATCTGCAGAAGACGAGCACCCTGTCTCATCAAGATCCATCGATGATCTCCAGAATCTGGCTCATTATGAAACCAAACAGCTGCAATGCAAAGGCTGCGAAAACCATTGTTATGTTTCCCGCTACACCTTTGCCGGCGGCAACAGGTTCTACTCCGGAAACAAGTGTGAGCGTGTGTTCAACAACAAGGGAGCAAACGGGATAAAAGGCAAAAATATCTACGAATACAAATATAGTTTACTCTTTGATAGAGAGACGGTTAACCCACCTACTACCGCGTTTCACGGTACATGGGTAGGCATTCCTCGCATCCTCAACATATACGAGGAATATCCGTTCTGGAATGCGCTGCTCCGGGCAGCAGGATTGGGCGTGATTCTCTCTTCCGATTCCACTTTCAGCCAGTATGAAGGAGCCTTGAATACGGTGATGAGCGACAATATCTGCTTCCCGGCTAAACTGGCTCACAGTCATCTGAAGGAACTCAACGAGAACCCGAAGGTAGACCGCATCCTCATGCCATACGTGGTTTATGAGCATAATGACGACCCGAAGAATACGCTGAACAGCTTCAACTGTCCGGTCGTTTCGGGCTACAGCGATGTCATCAAGTCGGTCATCAATCTGAAGAAACCGATCGATACGCCCGTCATCAACTTTGCCCAACCTAAGGCACTGGAAAAGCAGATTACCGATTATCTCAAGCAACTGGGAGTAAGCAAGAAGACTGCCCGTAAAGCGCTGAGAGAGGCCCTCTATGCTCAGGCAGTATATGCTGCTGAAATCAAGAAACAGGGCTGGGAGATTCTGAAAAATGAAGAAACAGAGGCTCAGAAAACGAACGAAGACAAGATTCTGAAGCCAAACAAGGGACTTACGATTCTGCTGGCGGGCCGTCCTTATCATACTGACCCGCTGATTCAGCACAAGCTGAGCGAGATGATAGCCAATCTGGGAGTCAACGTCATCAGCGAAGACATCGCTCGGGGTAATCTCTTTGCAGATTTCAAAGACTTCAATCTGGAGGACCTGGCGGCAGAAAGAAATGAGGCTGCATTAGCCAGCCAAGACTACAACGAAGCATACAACTGTCAGCCAGAGACTTATCTCGTGAAGCAATGGGCGTATATGAACCGCATTCTGAAGGCAGCACAATGGGCTGCCGAACAGGGCGATGAGGTTCATTTCGTCCAGATGACCAGCTTTGGCTGCGGTCCTGACAGTTTTATCCAGGACGAGATTCGCGACATCATGAAGCGCCACAACAAGCCTTTCACGCTGCTGAAGATAGATGATGTGAGCAATATCGGCTCCCTGAAACTCCGTGTCCGCTCGCTCATAGAAAGCCTCAGAGTTAAAAGTTTAAAGTTAAAAGATCAAAGTACAAATCATAAAGTTCAAAGTTCAAATCTCAAAGTTCAAAGTACTGCTCAAAGTCTCCAGCAGACCAAGGTATTCACCAAGCAGGATATTCATCGCAAGATTCTCGCTCCTTTCATGACCGAATACCTCACCCCTATCATTCCGCCTATTCTGAAACTGATAGGCTATGATGTAGAGGTACTTCCGATGAGCAATGAGGTAAGCGCCGAACTCGGCTTGAAGTTTGCCAACAACGAAGTCTGCTATCCGGCAACACTCATTGTCGGCGACATCATCAAAGCCTTGAAATCAGGCAGATACGACCTGAACAATACGGCAGTAGTGATGAGTCAGACGGGCGGCCAATGTCGCGCAACCAACTACGCCGGTCTCATCAAGCGTGCGATGATTTCCAATGGATTCCAGGACATTCCGCTGCTCACGCTCGGTGTAACAGCCTCAACAGGCGAAGCATCAGGCTCTACAGACGACAAGCAAGACTACAACGAGCAGGACGGCTTTAATGTGCCTTGGCTGAAATACAGTCAGATTATCGTTACCGCCATTTTCTATGGCGATGCAATCAACGAGATGTACAACGCCTGCATCGTAAGAGAGCGTAAACCGGGCATTGCCAGAGAGTTGCGCGACAAATACATGCAGCTGATAGACGGACCTATCGCCCAGAATTCAGCCAAAGGACTCATCCGACTCCTGAAACAGGCAGCCGAAGAATTCAACCAGATGACCCTCGACAGAACGTTGCCGAAGGTAGGAATCGTAGGCGAAATCTTCCTGAAGTTCAATCCTTTCGCCCACCAGTTCCTGGAGCAGAACATCATCTCGCGCGGCATAGAGGTGGTTCCGCCTCTGCTTGCCCCTTTCTTCCTGCAGGAATTTGTGAACGTAGAGATACAGAAACACATGCGGCTGAGTTGCACCAAAGTGCCCGATTTCATCATCAAGGGCGCTTATCAGGCGCTGATAGGCAGAAGATTGCGCCAGGTAAACAAGGCAGCCGGCAAGTTCCGCTACTTCCGTCCGTTCACCAATATCTATGATGATGCGAAGGACGTACAGGGACTGGTTTCGCTCGCAGCCCAGTTTGGCGAAGGCTGGCTTCTGCCTGCCGACATCGTAGGTTACATCCGTGATGGCGTGAACAACATCATCTCGCTCCAGCCTTTCGGTTGCATCGCTAACCACGTGATTTCCAAGGGCATTGAGAAACGTCTCCACGACCGGTTTCCAATGCTCAACCTCGTATCGCTCGACTTCGATTCCGGTGTTTCAGAGGTAAACGTCACCAACCGACTGCTCCTCTTTCTGGACAGCATCGCAAAATAAGACAAGCCAGACCCATGTACGGCAAAACACCGTATATGGGTCTTTCCGTCTTTCATCCCTCAAAAAATCACTCTAAAAAATACAAAAAACCGTAGCTATTTCTTTGTCATTCAAGAAAATAATCGTATCTTTGCACTCAAATTTTATTGAGACATTAAGAAAATGAGTAAAGATACATTAACTCATCAGCTGACAGAGACCATCGAGGAGCTTTCGAGCGCCGAATCTTTGAAAGGTCTCTTCCATCAGCATCGAGACGGGAATCCACTTCCTTCGGGCAAGGCGCTCGAAGAAATCATCAGTTTGTCCCGTTCTATCCTCTTTCCGGGATATTTCGGCAATTCTTCGGTAAATATCTCAACCATCAAATATCATATTGGAGTAAGAGTAGAGAAACTCTATGAGATGCTGTCAGAGCAGATTCTCGCCGGTCTCTGCTTCGCCAACGACTGTGAAACGGAAACCCAGGCTGAACTGCAGCACCAGCGTGCCAAGGCAGGCGTGATTGCAGCCAAGGCAATCATGGAATTTCCGAGACTGCGCAAGATTCTGGCAACCGATGTAGAGGCTGCCTACGAGGGCGACCCGGCTGCCATGAGCCACGGAGAAATCATCTCCTGCTACCCGGTCATCAAGGCGATTACCAACTACCGCATCGCTCACGTGCTGCACGAACTGGGAGTGCCGCTCATTCCGAGAATGATGACTGAGCTGGCTCATTCGGAAACCGGTATTGACATCAACCCGGAGGCTACCATCGGCAAGCACTTCACCATCGACCACGGTACGGGTGTGGTGATTGGAGCTACCTGCATCATCGGCGACAATGTGAAACTCTACCAGGGTGTAACCCTCGGAGCCAAGAGTTTCCCACTCGATAAGGACGGCAATCCTATCAAGGGAATCCCTCGCCACCCTATCCTCGAAAATGATGTCATCGTCTACGCCAATGCCACCATCCTCGGTCGCATCACCATCGGAGAAGGCTGCGTAGTGGGAGCCAACGTATGGGTTACCAAGGATATGAAACCGAAAACAAAGAAATATAAAAAAGAAAAACAAAGTTTATTAGATATAGAATTCAATAATGGAACAGGAATTTGAACTCATTGCCAAGACCTTTATGGGTCTGGAGCCAGTCTTGGCTGAGGAGCTCACCCAACTGGGTGCTAACAATGTACAAATAGGTCGCCGCATGGTATCTTTCACTGGCGACAAGGAAATGATGTATCGTGCTAACTTCCAGTTACACACAGCCATCCGCATCTTGAAACCTATCAAGCACTTCAAGGCTCGTTCTGCCGAGGAGGTGTACGACGAGATTCAGAAGATCAAGTGGGATGACATTTTAGAAGTGAAGAAGACTTTCTCGGTAGATTCTGTGGTCTATTCAGAGGAGTTCCGCAACTCACGCTTCGTGACTTACAAGGTAAAGGATGCCATCGTGGACTGGTTCCGCGAGAAGCAGGGCACACGTCCTAACATCAGCGTGTCTAACCCAGACATCCGCCTCAACATCCACATCGCAGAGGATAACGCTACCCTGAGTCTCGACTCAAGTGGTGAGAGTCTGCACCGCCGCGGCTACCGTCAGGAGCAGGTAGAGGCACCTCTGAACGAGGTTCTCGCTGCAGGTATGATCCTGATGACCGGCTGGAAGGGCGAATGCGACTTCATCGACCCAATGTGCGGTTCGGGAACCATCGCCATCGAGGCTGCCCTCATCGCCCGCAACATCTCTCCAGGCGTATTCCGCAAGGAGTTTGCCTTCGAGAAGTGGAGCGATTTCGACCAGGATCTCTTCGACATGATCTATAACGACGACTCTCAGGAGCGCGAGTTCGAGCACCACATCTACGGATATGATGTAGATATGAAGGCGGTGAACACTGCCAACCTCAACGTGCGTGCTGCCGGTCTGAGCAAGGATATCACCATCGCACAGCAGGACTTCAAGGACTTCACACAGCCTGCCGAGAAGAGCATCATCGTGATGAACCCTCCATACGGCGAGCGCATCTCTACCCCTAACCTGCTGAACACCTACAAGATGATTGGCGAGCGATTCAAGAGAGCTTTTGCAGGTAACGAGGCTTGGGTATTGAGCTACCGTGAGGAGTGCTTCGAGCAGATTGGTTTGAAGCCATCTATCAAGATTCCGGTATATAACGGAAGTCTGGAGTGCGAATTCCGCAAGTACGTGATGTTCGACGGCAAGATGAAGGAGTTCCGCTCTGAGGGCGGTATCGTGAAGACTGAGCGTGAGAAGAGCGAGATGGCTCAGAAGCACCGTTTCAAGAAGGAGCGCGAGTTCAAGAAGCGTGTGAGCGAGGAGACTGAGAACGAGGATGCTGATATCCGCAGCTTCCAGTTCCACAGCCATCGCCTGGAGGACTTCGAGAAGCGCCGCAATGAGATTCGCCGTGGCGGACGTCCACGTGTAAGTGCTGCCGGAAGACGCGACGATGATGATGACCGCAAGGGCGGTCGCAGCTTCGGAGGCAAGCGTAACGACCGTAACAACAAGCGCGGTGGTTTCAAGGGCGACCGCAGAGGCGGACGTGACTTCGGAGGAAAGCGTGGCAGCAAGCCTAGCTTCGACACGGACTTTGATGACGAGGATTAAGAATTTCTAGTGACACCGTAAAACGCGGTGTCACTAAGATTTCTAGCAATGCAGCGAAACGCTGCGTTGCTAAAGATAAAACCCTAGTTGTCAGACAGATAAACTACCTAACACCACAAAACATGGTGTTAGGTGTTACAAAAAAACAAGAAAAAAAATCATGAATCTGAAGAAATCAATTTATAAATTATCTTTTGCAGCTATGATTTCCATGATGGCTATGAATGCAACCGAGATGCAGGCACAGGGCGTGGTTCCTGCGCAGAAGGGCGAGAAAGCCTTTACACTGGAAGATCTGAACTTCGGTGGCAACAACTACCGCAACATGGTGGCAAAGAACCGCTGGTGCACCTGGTGGGGAAATGAACTCATCCATCAGGACATCGAGGCATGCTATCTCGTAAACAAGACTACCGGAAAGGAGACAAAACTCTTCGGTCTCAACGATATCAACCAGTGGATTGCTCCTACCAAGGACATCAAGGTAAGAGCCCTCTACAACGCTCAGTTCCCTTTCGCAGGCAAGAGCATCGTGATGGTAAGCAATGGCAGCAAGACCTACACCATCGACTTCAAGAAGCACAAGCTGCTGAGCGAGATGGAGTTTGAAGATGGCGAGAACCTCCTCGAGGCTAACGCACAGCAGAATGCATTCGCCTATCTGAAGGGCAGCAACCTCTATGTACGCACCTTCGACGTAACCAACAATGCCATGACAAGAGAGAAGAAATCGCACGATTTCCAGATCTCTACAGACGGCAGCCGCTCTATCGTATATGGTCAGAGTGTTCACCGCGATGAGTTCGGCATCAGCAAGGGTACCTTCTGGAGCCCTAACGGCGAACTGCTCGCCTTCTACCGCATGGACCAGAGCATGGTGACTGATTATCCACAGGTGGATATCCCGGAGATTGATTACTTCAATCACCCTGAGACAGAGACCTGCTGCGCCAAGCCTGCACCAGACAAGTATCCGATGACTGGCGAAACATCTCACAAGGTAACCGTAGGCGTATTCGACTGCATGACCGGCAAGACCGTCTATCTGAAGGCAGGCGACCCTACAGACCGCTACTTCACCAACATCGCATGGAGTCCGGACAGCAAGACCATCTACATGTTTGAGCTGAACCGCGACCAGAACGACTGTCGCCTGACTGCCTACAGCGCAGAGACCGGCGAGAAGACTGGCGAACTCTATCGCGAGACCGATGAGAAATATGTAGAACCACTCCATCCTATCATGTTCCTGCCTTGGGACAGCAACCGTTTCATCATGCAGAGCCGCAAGGATGGCTACAATCATCTTTATCTCTGCACATTGGGCAAGCATGGCAGTCGCATGGCAAGCAACACCGAGTCGCTCGACATCCGTCAGCTGACTTCTGGCAAGTGGGAAGTGATGGAAGTGCTCGGTTTCAACAGAAAGCGCAAGAGCATCATCATAGCCAGCAACGAGTGCTCACCTATTCAGAGAAACATCTTCTTAGTAGACACCCAGACTGGCAAGCGCACCATGATGGACGACTGTGGCAAGGGATGGCACAATGCCACCCTGAGCGAGAGCGGTCAGTTTGTCTATGACAACTACTCTACTCCTGATGTGCCTCGCAAGATAGCCATCGTGAATACAGAGAACGGCAAGCGCGCAGCATACTTCACAGCCGAAAACCCATGGAAGGGCTACAATGTACCGGAATACAGCTGCGGCACTGTCAAGGCGGCCGATGGCGAGACCGATCTCTACTGGCGCATGGTGAAACCCACCAACTTCGACCCTGCCAAGAAATATCCCACCATTATATATGTATACGGTGGACCTCATGCCCACAACGTAGACGCCCGCTGGAACTACAGCAGCCGTGGTTGGGAGACCTACATGGCAGAGAAGGGCTATCTGCTCTTCATCCTCGACAACCGTGGAAGCGAGAACCGTGGCAAGGCTTTCGAGCAGGCTACCTTCCGCCAGCTGGGTCAGGTAGAGATGAAGGACCAGATGAAGGGTGTGGAATATCTCAAGACCCTTCCCTATGTGGATGCTGACAGAATAGGCGTTCACGGATGGAGTTTCGGAGGATTCATGACCATATCGCTGATGACCAACTATCCTGAGGTCTTCAAGGTAGGTGTGGCAGGAGGACCTGTTATCGACTGGCACTGGTATGAGGTGATGTATGGCGAACGCTATATGGACACACCACAGACCAACCCTGAAGGCTACAAGAAAACCTCCTTGCTCTACCAGGCAAAGAACCTCAAGGGCAAGCTGCAGATCATACAGGGCTTGAACGATGTGACAGTAGTGCCACAGCATTGCCTCACCTTCCTCAAGGCATGCATTGCAGCCGGCACACAGCCCGACTTCTTTGTCTATCCTGGCGAGCCTCACAATATGCGAGGACATCAGAGCACGCATCTGCACGAGCGCATCAGCCAGTATTTCTTCGACTATCTGAAGTAAGAGAAGCTATCTGCTGACACACTATAGCAAAAACATAAAACCAACAGTCAACCTGCAAGGAAAAAGCAGGAAAACATGACTGCAGGTTTTATGTTTTTGCTTTTTTAGTAGCCTCATCGACCAACACCCACAACTCTACAAAAAGCCCGACCAGATAGCCATCAGGGGTTGGCTCAACATCTATTATGACATCTACAAACAATATTTCGGCAAATAACGCTTGCCTTTTCACCCTTTTTTAGTAACTTTGCAGCCGAAAAAGAGTAAAACAGGAGAGGTGTTCCAGGAGTTAATATCTCCTGACAGACATACGAAATAAAAATAATAACAAACAATAACTTACAGCAAATGAAAATTTTATTGTTAGGAGGCGGTGGC
>OIWQ01002660.1_pt1 | contig 17626 bp, 35 predicted proteins | sample 1587571 | NCBI WGS metagenome assembly OIWQ01 (sample SAMEA3888910, study PRJEB22519) | human gut metagenome | biome: human gut; feature: human-associated habitat; material: faeces | place: Denmark | collected 2010 | reverse complement strand
AGATTATAACATTTTTGGGTATAAAAAAACCGCCCCATAAAGGACGGTTTGATTATTGAGTTTATATATTTTAAACTCGATACAAATATTTTTTATTCTTTTTTCCGGTATTTCAATCCGTTTGCACAAGGCGTTTCGGGGTCTTCATCCACCTTATCTAGCTGCTCACCAGAAATCCCGTCAGGAAACGCAGTGCATTTACCAAATCCTTGATAATAAAAACAACTGTTACATCGTAAACTTTTGGCAGCAGGAGGCATAGTAACTCTAACTCTAAACTTGTCATGGTCTGACAGTTCTCGATAGCGTTCTCCTTTTTCTTCTTCCGACAGACAGCTCCATTCTTCAAATGTTAGATTTCTTTCATCCATAACCTGTTACCTTCCCTTCTGACTACCATAAATTTGCTTTGTCTTGGAAATAAAATTTCCTGTTCTTGTTCATTGTATGCACGAATATCTCTCGCTGTTTTGCTTTCTATCTCCATCTGGATATCCATTGTTTCATCATAAATTTCTGTACTTGAGGACGTATAATCCGGATATGTAATATATTCTCCTTCAGAATGTTCAAGCCAAAACGCTTGTGTATCCATTGCAGAACTACTTATTGAACGATAAACCGTTCCAGTGTATACCGGCATCTTCTCCAATGCAGAATCCAAATTTCTGACAAGCTCCTGCTGTTCCTGTGTCAGCTCAATCCCCTCACGCAAAGGGGCATTGATTTTATAACTGCCGCTGCTGATATACTCGTTGAGCGCCCACTCTTCATCATCGGTTAATGTCTGCTGTGCCTTTTCTGCTTTCATTATACCACTTTTCGGAGATTTTTCAATATAGGTTTCATACCATTCCTCATACTTCATATCGGCGGGGACGGTAATCGGGTTGCCCTCTGCGTCCCTTGCCGCCCTTGTCATGCTTGCGGTGTCTGTGGTTTCGTAGTATGCAGTTGCGACGGTTCGGCAGTTGACATGAAACGGCGGGGAATTCACCCCGACCCTCACGCTTTTTGCAGAATAAGCTGCTTGGCGATATTCGCTGTCCGTTTTGATATACCGTTCCGGCACATCTCCTCCTTTTTCTACCGAGAAGATACACCCGTCCAACGATTGGCAGACAGGAGAGGTCTTTTGGTCGAGCGTTGCGGTTATCTCATAAAAGGGAACGCCGGTGTCCCGATAACCTTTCAGCCTTGCCTGATTGGAGGCGTAGCTCGCTTCATTGTACAGCAAGCGATAGGCTTCATACTTTTTGCCGCTGCCCGTTGCCCTGCCGTTCTTATCTATCTGCACCGCCCCTATCTTTTTTGCCAGTTCTTCGGCAAAATCCTGCGGAGGTCTGCCCTCGATAAACATTCGGTTGAGCATTTGCCGTACAAAAAAGCCTGTGTCAATATCCTGACGCCACAGCCTTGTCGAAATATCCGCCCCTTCTACCGGCGCAGATAACACCTGTTCGATGAAAGAATCGGGAAGGTCGCAAAAGGCAAACAGCCTGCCGGTTGAAACAGAAATATCGTACCGACTTCGGTAATATTCTTCAAGCATAACCTGCTCTACGGTTTGAGTAACGATTTCTTTCTGCTTTATGTACAGCTGCTGCAACCTTGCGTCTATCTGCATAAGAAGCGCGTCCAGACGGGTCAGGCGAATTTTTGTTGAAATGTTTTCCACCTCAAGGTTAAAAGTTCCGATACTGTTTTTGGCAAGCTGTTCGTATTCTTTTAAGTTTCCCCGAAATTCGGCAAGTTCCTTGCGGCTAAGCTCCTTTTTTGCCTGTTCCAAAGAAATTTGGTTGTTTTTTGCATATCTGCCCCAAAACGAATAAACCGCCTGCTGAATATCCCGTTTTGCCGCTTCAAAGGCTTTGATTGCCTCGGGAATACTTCGGTTTACTGCCGCTTCATATCGCTTTACGCTCTGCTCTGCTCGCTTTTCCCAATAGCTGTTCAACGGTTACACCTCGGCTTCCTCGCTTTGCTGCAAACTGTCCATCATACTTTTGGCAAGCTCCTCCTGCTCCTGTTTCACAAGGGTGTCCTCCAAATCGGGGTCATCAATATCGGGGTGCAGGCGGCGTTTGGTGTAATCGCTCATCACCTCGCGCGGCGTTGCGTTCAGACGGTTTACCGTTTCGTTGGCGTCCTTCGGCTTGTTGCGTGTCCATGACTGGGTGATTTTCACCTTTTTATCTTCCCGATTCAAATGCTTTAATACAGCGCGAATCAGTTGGTTTAAAGAAGAACGAAACTCGGTTTCCATCAATCCCGCCTTCAATTCCAACAGATGGTACAGATGGTCCACATATGCGCCTGTAGCCTGTCCGGTTCGCTCGGGATTTGGGTCAACGCCCATTCCCGCAATATAAATTTGCTTTTGCAGAAGGGTAAGGGCAACATTGCGCGCCTCGGTCGGGATTTCCAGCGTGATTTTATCTACCCCGCCGCTTTCGTCCACCGTCAAATATTTCTGCGCCTTAATCTGCTGTAAGAGATTCACCGGCTTCTGCACCTCTTTTGTCAGCACATCGCCGTCCATGTCATATTGAAGCTCTCCCTTTTCATCCCGCACCGGAACGCTGATTGTGCTTTCGGCGTCTCCTCTGAAATCTTTCAGAACAAAGATGATTTCCTGCAAATCGTCCAAATCGTTGATGAATCCGGAAACCACCTTGTCATAAGCGTCAATCAGCCGCTTGTACTTTTGCAAATCGCTTGATTTCCGTTCGTTGTTCGGAAACTCGATAAACGGCACTTCTCCGAACGGATTGGGCAGTCTTGTTACCTCCCTGCCGTTCATTTTTACCGATTCTTCCTGCAAGGTTTTGCCGTTGATGAAAACCACTTCGTCTTTGTCCCATACCTCATAGTGAGGGATTTCGTCCCCGTTTTCATCGGGTAACAGATACTCCCGCACAAAGACAGTAATGCTCTGCTCAATATCTGTCGGTTCGGTAAAGGCAACTCCTTTGTCCGCCTCCAATGCTGCGGTGTGAAAGGTTCCGTCCTCGCTCACCCAATATTGCAGCCATGCCGTTCCCGCGTTGGTGGCAAAGGTTCCCAATCGCGACATAGTTTTTGCAAAGCTGTCGCCGAGCAGCTCGTTTACTTGCTGCGAAAGTTCTTCGTCCTCCCCAACGGTAAACACCGGCGGATAGGTAAAGAGATAGGCGTTTTTCTGCACGGTTAAAATCTCGTGCCAGTTGTTTGAAATGCGGTTATCCGCAGAGCGCAGAGGATTCTGCCCGATTTCTTTTAAAAATCCGTTTACCGCGTCAATCGCCGCCGCTCCGGTCTTTTCAATGTCATCTTCGTTGTTGTAATATCGGTTTCCCAGCTCAACCTTTCCCGCCTGTTCCCGCAGTTTTGCCTGCGCTTTGGTGATATAGGTTATCGCCTGACTGACTTCCAATCTATCCGCCTCCTATCCTCATTCCTTTGCGATGGCAGAGAACTGTATTTACAAAATACCGCATATCGTCCATCGCGTGGTCGGACACCTTCAACGGTTTGTCCTCCCCTTTTTCGCTCGCTTTGCTGTCCCATACATAGGAGCCGAACTCATCAAAAATATCGTGACAGTTTTCGCAGAACAAAAGCCGCCCCGAGTTTAACTGAGCGGCAGTGTTTCTAATCCCGTCCAACACATTGTTGTCCGCTTCCCGCACGATAAATTGACCGTGTTTTTTTATTGCTTGAATAAAGCTCGCCGCCGAAGGGTCAACAATCACCGCCCGCACCTTTTGGAGGGGGTTTTCTTCGGGGATTGCTTCTTTTACCAGCCGTTCCAATTCCCTGTAGTGTTCTTCGTCGGTTCTGGGCGCGTTTTTTCGCCCGTCATAATAGCTGTCTGCCACACGATACCATTTTTGATTGTACAGCCCCCAGACGCCCATTGAAGTCGGGTTAGAAGTACCGTAGTCAATCGACACATAATATTGGCTGTACGGTCGGGGCAGAGAAGGGACAACGTGCCTTTTTTTGTCAAATTGCGGATAGATAATGCCGTCCGCAGCAACCCAAAGTCCTCTTACATATCTGTCATAAAACACCCCGCTGTATGTGGTGCGGTATCGCTCTTTGATTTCTTCGGAAAGTGAAGGATTATCGTCCAATTCAAAATGAAGGTGCAGCGCGTTGTGCCGTTCCTTTTCCTTAATCCATTCTTTGTAAAACCAGTGATTGGGGCTGTCGGGGTTGCAGTTAAACCAAAAACGGCTGCCGTCCACACTGCATCTGGCAAGCGCCTGCTCCACAAAAGAGCGGGTTTGCAGCGCAACTTCATCGAACAGCACCCCCGCAAGGGTTCTGCCCTGAATCAGCGTGAAGGAAGATTCGTCCTTGCCGCCAAACACCTCAAACAGGTTTTGCCGCTTTCCGCAGCTGACCACTAAGGTTTTATCCGCCCTGCGCCAGCTGATATGATATTTTTCCCGCGCCGCCTTGATTCCCAAATACGGTTCGATGATATTTTTAATGGCAGATTCCACCGTTTTCCCGCATATCGCAAATCGCTGCCGGTCATATCTGCGCATGGCATCGTCCACAAAAGCAATCATCATGAAAGAGGTTTTGCCGCTTCGCACCGCGCCGTCCGCAATCAGAGCATTGTACCGGGTAAAGGGAAACGCCAGAATCTGCTTTTGCTTTTTACTGATCGGCATTTTCTTCCATCCTCTCCGCTTCTTCTCTTAAAGACTTTGTGAGCGCGTCCTCCGCCATCTGCTCCGGTCGGCTTGCTGTCACGGTAAATTTATCAATCAAGGTTCCGAGGGCAGTGGTGAGCTGCGCGGGCGTTGCCTTTGCAATCTTTTCATCGTCCAGCAGCGCGTCCAGATATTTGTCCATAATACTGCATACTTTGTCCCGCTTTTGTTCCATATGCTCTAAAATGTCGGCGGTGTTCTGTTCTTTTTTAAGCTCGATTTTTTCCGAAATCTCCGAATTGAGCGAAACAATTTTCCGAACGGTATTGTCTGAAACGCCGTTTACTTTTGCCACTGCGCTGTAATTTTCCATCTCCGCATAATCGGCAATAATCCGCTTTTTTTCTCTATCCGTCAAACGCTTTGCCATTTTTCATACCCTGCCCTCCTTTTCTTTAAAAAAATGCAACAAAAAAGCCAGCCTGTAACAGCTGACTTTTCTGCGTTTTTCTGATTTCTAAAATAACACGACTCTCAAATAAATCCCAGTATAAGCATATCATTGTTTTATATGGGCTTTCAAGGGTCAATTTCCAAAATACTAAGCGCTTTCCCATGCAGTCTTGTCGCCCAACGGGTATCTATCCCCATATCCTCTGCCACCTGTTCCCAGGTCTCTCCCGCAAGGTATCGCAGCCGCATAAGTTCGTATAATCTCCCATCCTCAAGCCGGTCAAGGCACGCCGCAATCTCCTTTCTTGTCTGCACATATCGGTCAATGCTCCTGTTAATATCACTGTCGATATCCGCAAGCCGCGCCAATGAATCTTCACGCCCACCGGAACTGCCTCGCGGCATTCCCGAAAGACTTGGCGTAACTTTACAAACAAAATCCTGCAACCGCTCTTTCTCCCGCAATAAAGCATTGATTTTGTAATTGAGATTTCGGCAGCGAAGTAAGTATTGTTTTTTCTCTTGGTTATTCATCCGTCAACCCCGATTCTGTTCTGCTCTCTTCCAACATTCTGCTGATAAGGGTATCATTTTCCGCTTGCAGTTCTTCCAGCCTGTCCGCTGCTGCGTCCAGAAGTACTCGTTTGCTCCGACTTGGTGTTTCCCTCAGAGCTTTGATAATTTCTTGGGTTTTCATCGTGATTTCTCCTTTGGCTCAAAGTAGCTGCAAAAATCATTGGGACGCATTTCTACATAGTCCCCTAAACCTTGCTCCGGGTCTTGCGAAAGTAACTCGCAGTATCTTCGCCCTCTGTTGTAATGCTCACACTCCCCACACCTTCCAATCGGTGGAGCAGGGCGGGTGTTCCAGTCGTTAATTAAGTAAAAATCTTTTTCTTCTTCTTCAATTCCAAATGTATGAATTGCATAGGTAACTCCACACACTTGACATTTTGTCCATGCTGTTGATGTTGCAAAATCAAAATTTAATTTTATTTTTGAACCGTCACTTCCACAAAGCGGACACGGTAGCACAATTCCCTTTGCGGTGCATTCCTCCTGTGCCTGTTTATCTCCAAGCAACGCTTTTCTAACTAAACTATTCATTTATCGTTCTCCTCATGATTATTTGAATTTTTTCCTTTATATTTCTTACCAAAACTTTCTTTTCTGTACTGATTAACAACGCTGCAATTAGAACAGTTATTTTTGTTTTTGCAAAACCAACAACCGTCTTGCCCCAACCAGAACCAGTGGGGCATTGTCGGCGGCTTTATGTATTTTATCTTACTCATAATTAGTCCATTCTTGACTTAAATTCTGAAAGATACCAAACGATTATGCGAATCATAACAATAATATATATGGGGATTTTTTGCTCTTTCCCACCCAGTTTTTTTCTTTTCTGCCTGTTTCAGCACCTCAACCTGTTCCTCTGTGAGTTCCAGTTCAATAGTTTTTCCGTTATAAGTTCCTGTCAGTTTCATTGTTTAATCCTCTCCTACTCTAATTCCTGTAATATCAAAGAACACATCAGCATCGAAATTCGGTATCTGCTGAATGATTTCCTTATTTTCTTTGGTTAATGCTTCCCACCAGATAGCACACGCTTCTTTATAGCTTCGAGTTTTTAATGTTTTCGCTTCTTCATCCCACCATGTCAATTCAAAAGGTTCAGAAACAAGCGCATCATAATAGCGACTTCTTCTAAAATCCCACAAACTCATCCCGCTGGGTCGATTGAAGATTCTGATATTTCTATCCGATTCGTTGCAGAAAATACCATTCGAGTCATTACAAGAGTTCCAGTCGCCGCTGTTCATGTTGCCGCTGTTCATGTAGCCGCTGTTCCAGTCGCCGCTGTTCATGTCGCCGCTGTTCCTGCTGCCGGTATTAAACAATCCTGTATTCCCGTTGATTAAACCTAACAGCGTGTTTAATTCATCCCCGACTATTTCACGAACAATTCTTATTTTGTTGCTACCACATTTTTCTTTGTCTGAAACCTCAGCCCCCAAAACCTCAATCTCGCAAAAGCGGTTTTCTTCTTTGGGATTGCAAGAGTAGTGCTGATGCACGTTTTGAATACTATCGCAATAATGAAAAACAGTGTTGCTGCACAAACTGATTTCATTGTCCTTTGCGCCTGTCTCATAGGTTTTTCCAATCTCAAACTGCATACCACGGCAGCACAAATTTTTATCAAATCCTTTAATTTTCATTTTTATTCTTCCAATCCTTTCCATTCCCACATATTATTTGCTTTTGTATCACACATTAACCGCCCCTCTGGGCTTGTACATTCATCGGTTTCTTCGTCCAGCCATTTGCACCCCCAGCAACCCCCAGTACTATCAGCTGCTTGCTTTAATCCAGCGATAGCAAGGTTTAGTTGTTTCTCTAGCCTTTCGATATACTCCGCAGCATACAGGAGATAAGGCTCTCCACCAATTCTCAGAATGTCTTTGATTTTTTCGTTCATTTCAGGGTAAAGTTCCATAATACACCTCCTAATAAATCCAAAAGTGTGCTAACGGCACAAGCTCTGGATAGTTTTCTTTAAAACATTTCCAGTCCCGCAAAATTTGATAAAAGAATCTTATAGTACCTTCTACTGTGCCCCACCCGTTAAATGCTTCATATGGCTTATACTTGCTTGGATAATCTTCAAGTTCTTCAATTCCGTGTTCAATAAACGGAATAACATCAACACAAAGTCCATTATCCGATTCGTTTATCCAATCAAGTCCTGTTGATTTTTGAATCATTTCTTTCACATTCCATGTGATGTTAGCTTCACAATCTACGGGTTCTAACCAATAGTCAATACCCTCTACCTTTACTCTAAATGCAATATCGTAACTCATAATTTATCCCTCTCTATCTTTATTTAAGACAAAAATAAATATGTTCTATTAACATCGTCTGGAAACTTGGTTTTATATTCCTCCCACTCGTTTAAAACCTTTTCAAAGAACTCCACTGTATACTCGAATACATATGGTGTATCAAGGAAGTAAGAGCTTTTTCTTTTTCTCTTATACTTTCGCCTTTGAAGTTTTAAAATTCTTAAATATTCTTCTGGGTTCTCTTTAAACTCTTTAAGTCCCGCTTCTATCTTTGGCATTACATCGGTGCAAAGACCGATATTTCCTCTTTTCCAAAACAGCAAACCCGTAGATTGCTTAACGATTTTCTCTGCTATGTGCAAACAATCACAATTTAAAGAACAAAAATTAGTTAATCCCCAGAGTTCCTCTCCACTGTCGTTAGTTCCAAGTTTTACCTTTAAATCGACCATATAAAACATAATTTATTCCTCCGAATCCAACTTTGCACCGCAGTTAGGACAGTAGAGATATTCTTCTTTAACATTTGAATCTTCTATTATCCGCCACCCGCACTCTGAACACGCTAATGAAGCGTATAGATATTCACTCTCTGGCTCAAATTCCCATTTTCCATGCACCACAGGCGCAGCATCGGCGGCAGGAATGGTTTCCAATACCGCCATAACTCCATCAAGATAAAAACTTTCTTTTAATAAGGTTGTGGTTTTTTTTATTTCTTCAAACCTTTGTAGAGCTTTTTCAAGTTCTATATATTTTGGCATTACTTATCACCCTCCTCTGAATCTGGAATTTTTCCCCTCAATGCGGCTTCGAGACAAAAGATAATTGTGTAGTCCAAGGGACTAATATCTTTTGGACGAGTTTTCTGCCGAAGTTCCAGCTTCATCAACTCGCTTTTAAGTGCGTATGCGATTTTCATTGGCTCCAAGTAATTAGACATTTTTTTATTTTCTGGTTCTGGGATAGCCAAAACATCCTCCGCAGGCAACGCTTGTATTTCACCATGCAGCGTGTCCATGCTCCAATTCCATGCCTGTGCGCTTTCTATCAGTTTAAGCGCCTGTTCACGCTTGATGTATTCGTCCACTACTCATCCCCCCCATATAAAGCATCGTATTCTTCCGGCGTGATGATTCTGCAATTTTCCGACCGGAATATTCCCGAAAGTCCTACAGCCTCAAGAAAAGATGCCGGAGTGATTTTCTCCATAAGTTGATTGTACTTTTCCTGAAAGCCCTCATCTGGCAAATCTGTGATTTTTATCGCAATCCCACCTGGGCATAAATTCCCGTTTTCATCCTCTGCAAGCTTATTGATTTCAGCACAAATTCTTAATTTCGGCATTATTCGTCATCCTCCATCGCTTTATTCCAACACCTCACGCAGTCTGTTTCTGCATTACAAGCGTCGTAATATCCTAAATTTTCACAACACACTATCGGTGTTCCGTCAACTTCTATCGGGGCATTTGGGTACTTCTCAAAGAAGTCCTGCAACCTTGTCTTTGGTGGGTGGTCTTTGCTCCAACGCTCGACAATACCCACAAGCTCTTGCCTTTGTGCGTCTGATTCCATACCCATGTAATTGCAAATTCCTATTGCGCGACACCCCGCGCACCCTTGATATGTTTTGCACATTCTGTTAAACTCCCCTAAAAATTTTACAGCGTCCATCATTTCCCCTCCGTTATCTCTATCTCTGTTCGTGGATTTTCCTTGTCATACAGCACCCGGCTTCCGTCATGGCTGACAACAATTCGGCTGTTATCGTCCAGAATCACCCCATAAGCGGTGAGTACATCGTCCGCCGCCTGCAACAACCCGACAAGGTCAACAATTCTTCTGATCGGCATATAGAACAGACATTTCAGATTAACAGGCGTGCTGATTTCAAGCCGTTTTAAAAAGATTCCCGCCGCTGCTTCATATTCTCTATACTGTTTAGAGGGCAGCAAACGCGGTTTACCTCCCATCGTTACAATCTGCCCGTGATTCTTTTTCGTCACCGGTGCAAGGGGAATTGTGATTTTAATTGGTTTCATCCTTCCTCCACCGCCTCCTCAAATCTTGCCTCGCGGATGCAGTCCTGCATCAAAAGCAGCTGCGCGTCCTCGTTATCGAGATACTCGCTGTACTGCGGCAGGCTCATTTTCCGTTCAAATTTTTCCCTTGCCAATTCTAAAATATTTGTCAAATGCTGATTGCTCCTTTCAAGCGATAGTTCTTTTCCGGGTCCGGTTTAATATTGACGATGTACCGCCCGCACCGCTGCGCGATTCTGCCCGCCGTTGCGCTGTCCATGCGGTTTAACTCCTCCAAACTGTGTTCGGTGGAAATGACGGTTATCTTCTCTGCGCAGATTGCCCTTGCGTTGATGATTTCAAACGCAATCGTCAAATCTGCGTCGGTCACCTTGCCCTTAAACAGGTCGTCGATATAGAGAACCTCTGTTTTGATATATTTATGTAAGATTTCCGTATAATCTTCCGTTGCTTGCAGCTTTAATTCCTTGACGGCGCTTGTCCACTGCATATAAACTGCGCTTTTGCCCCGTCGGATATATTCGTTGACAACGGCGGAACAAATGTGCGTCTTTCCCGCCCCGCTTTGCCCGGTCATCAGAAACCAATCGTCCTGCGCGTTTTTAAGGTAGTATTCCGCCCCGTTTTTTAAGGTCTGCTGCCAGGGCTGCGCTGCCTCGTAGTTATCCAGCGTCTTTTGCAGCAGTTCGCCCATTCCGCTTTTCTGCGCCCGACGGACGCTGCGCCGCCGATTCATGCAGGAACACTCTGTGAGCCGCTCTGCGCCGTTTTCGTCTATCGACAGCAGGAATCCTTTGTTTTTGCACAAATCGCACGGCACGCCTTGCAGAGAGCCACAGGATTCGTTATAGCTCTTTACCTTGAGTGCAAGCGCGTACTCCTCCTGATTTTCGACCGGTTTTAACCGCTGCGCAAGCTCGAACGCCGCCCGCGCCGTCCCGCCCGTCGGGTTAAACGACTGTCCCGATGTGAGATAGGTCGACAGTTCCCGCACAGTCTTTGTCCTGATTAACTCCCTTGCCAGTTCCGCGTTCATCTTTGTCCCTCCTTTCCCATGTGCGTACGGCGGCTTGCCAGTCCTTCATCGGGGTTTTTCCCACCCGCCAGCCGTTGGATTCGTAGTAATCGACAAACCGCTCTGCGTCTATCCCGTTGCTGCGCTCCCGACAATAAGCCTTTACCTGTTCGACAGTGGGTTTGATAAATTTGCGCGCGGGGGGCTTGTCCCCCGTTTTTTTCTCTCGCTCTTTCTCTCTGTCTATCTCTATATCTATATCTTTCTCTATATCTATATCTGTGTTACACTCTGTTACAGCCGCGTTACATTGTAACGCTTTTTTCTTGCGAAACTCCCTGACACGCTGCGCCGATTCGTTCTCCGAGCCGATACTGCTTAACGCTTCGGGCAGCAGAAAAGAGCTTTCGTCCCCGCCCTCAAACAACCCCTGAGAGCTGAGATAGGAGAGGGTTACTTTTACATTGTCAACATCTTCGTTGAGCTTTAGTGCAAGCTCTTCGGCAATAGTCGGCTCAATCCCTTCATACAGGATTACCCCTTGATTTTTCACCGACAAAAGCTGCATTTTCAGATAGATTATCGTGAAGGTGTCGCCCCCTGCAATCTTACGCAGTTTTTTTATCTTTGGCGAATCCAGATAATCTTCCTTGAGCTTGAGCCAATAGTATCTTTTTGCCACAGGATTGCCCCCTTAAAACGGTAAATCGTCCTCGTCCCCGACCTCGGTGTAATCGCTCATTCCCATCTGCTGCGGGGGCGGAGGCAGTTGGGAAGCGTAAGCGGTTACGTTGTACCCGTTGGGCGGCGGTATAAAGTTTGCCGAAAATTCGCCCTCCTGAGGACTTACGTCAATGTTCGTCTTTGCCTTTTCCCCGGTAAAATGCCCTTGCGACACCAACACCTCGGTTGCTGTGCGGTTGTTCCCGTTTTTGTCGGTGTATTTTCGTGTTCTCAGCTCCCCTTCTACGAGCAATAAAGAGCCTTTGCGAAACCATTGGGAGATAAATTTTGCCGTCTTTTCCCACGCCACGCAGGTGATGAAGTCGGTTTTCTTCTTTTCCCCGTAGCCGCTGTCCACCGCAAGGGAAAAGGTCAGGACTTCTTTTCCGCTCTGCGTGACTTTTGTTTCCGGTTCGGCAGTCAGCCTGCCCATTAAAAACACCTTGTTCATTCTGTCATATCCTCCATTTCAGTTTTTTACATAAAAATTCATCCAATCGGATTGCCTGTAAATGATATTTTTTATCAAATGAGGCTTGCCCCACTTGATCTACCTCTTGATGGTGCTGTCTGCAAAGCGGTTCTACCGGCTGCCCCAGATGATGAATCTTTGTCCTGTCTCTCCCCATGCCGACCCGCTCTACCTCATGAATATCCGCTTTCTTTCCGCAGACAGCGCATCGCCGATTGGCAATACACGAATAAAGATACCGCTCAATATCTTCACAACGATTGAGCAGGCTGTCGCGGCATGGTATGTCATGTTCCACTACCAAATCAATCAGAAATCCGATAAAGTCCCGTGCCGTACTCATGTCACAGTTAGACAAACTGAACAGGTTAATGTCCAGCAATTCGCAGTAATGATATTCCAGCTGTTTCCGAACCGCTTCACTGTCTGCGATGTCGATAAGATAAAGAAGTTGCAGTCTTCGCAGTTCTTCCCGATATTGCCGCTTGTCCTTTGCCCATGTCGCCCAGTCGGTTATGTCGCGCACCATCGCAAAAATCTTTCGCCGCTGCGCCGGGGTGATGGTGCGACCGTCAAGCAGCCGCACTTCGCACTCGGTTATCCCCTGTTTTTGCAGCAGTTTTTCATCACGAAAAGGAACAGTTACGGTTAAATCCTGTCCGTCATACCCGCTGACATATCCTTTCACAAGCACGCCTTACCACCCCTTCACCGCCTGAATCAATCGGTTCAACTGCGATTCGCTGAGGTTTTCGGGAACATTTCCCATGTTCTTTTTTGCCCACTCGCTCATGATTTCCTGAGAACGGTTCTTTTCCGCTCCTAACTGATAGAATAACCGAACCTGTTCCGGGTCTGCCTTTTTCGGCTCTTTTGCCGTGTATTTCGTTTTGTCGGAGTTCCAGTAAACATCTGCCGCTACACCCAAAGCCTTGCAGGCAACCGAAATTGCGTCTGTCAGCGCCTTCTTATAACATTCATCGTCCGTATATAACCCGTCGCGCTCTTTTGAAACAAAGCTGCTGCCTCCGATTCCGGGGATAGGCTCACTCCATCCGTCAGGGGAACAGACGTACAACCGAATCAGCACAAAGGCGGCTGTCTCGTTATTTGCGCCGTGTTCCAACCACATTTTGTCAATTTCGTACTTCCAACCCAGCCCGCACGGTCCGAACTGCTCGGTTAAAATCTTGATGCGCCACATCGGGTTAATGTCGGTCATCCCTTTCAGCCTGCCCCCGCCGATGGTCTTTAGCGCTTCGGGCGGAGCGCTTCTCACCGCATTGTATAAATCCATGTTTTCGGACATTGTTTCACCCTCCTATTCATCGATCAGCGGACATCTTCCGTCTATAACCAAATCGGCAAAAGCTAAGATTTCCCCTGTTATCTGGCAGATTTCCCGCGTTTTGTTGCTCGGATCTGCCACGCAAAAGGGGCAGTATCTGCAAGCCTCATACCCTTGAGGAAAAAACACCTGCCGAATCAATGTTTTTGTGGTGTATTTGTTACACCCGTTTCTTTCTCTCACAGTAACCTCTCCTTTACAAACTGTAAAAAGTCATCTGATTCCTCGCAAAATTCTGCCTTGTCTGCGGCAAGGTCATCTGCGTCTGATGGTTCTAATATTTGCGATAAGTACGCCAGTTTTATATGTTTTAGCTGTTCCTCAAAGCATAAGTTGTCCCACCACCAGTGTTTGTAGTAGTCCTTTTGATGTTCCTCGATGTACGGTTCCACAAAGTCCGCGCCGTTGAGCTGCAGATACGCCGCTTCGCAGTCGCCGCACACCCGCTCGCCGTTTGCAAATTCGGTCAACTCATACACCGGGACTGTCTGTTTGCAGTGAGCGCATTTTCCCTGCGCAACCTCCCTGCACTGCGGGTCATAGGATTCTGCCCCAACTATCATTCCGTTTTCAAGCATTGATTTTTCTCCTCTCTGATACATTCTCTATAAATTCTGCGGATAAAGTCGCCCAACCTCGGCTTTCTGCGGCTGATGTCCACCGCAAACAAACTTCTCAGCAGCGGGGTCGGACACCTCCACGCCCGTGCAACTGCCGTTTCACAAGCGGAGGTCAGCGTTGACGCGCTGATGTTTATCCTGTCCGCTGCCAGTTTGTACAAACTTGACAGCCGTTCCGCTTTTTCGATTTCTTCTCCTAATGTAAAAATTTCAATCAGATATTCCTTCCCTTTTAGGTCGGGAATCCCCAGCCGCTCCAAAATCCGTTTGATTTTTTCTCTTTCCATTTGACAAGCTCCCTTTGTTGTCGTATACTAATCTTGCGTTGTTTTTTTGTTTTGCGTTCTCAGGGTGCCGCCCGGAGAGCGCATTTTTTTTATTCTGAAAGATATTCCCGAACCTTTTTTAACTCGCTGGAATATGTCGCAATGCTAATCCCTAACCGCTTTGTTGTCTGCGGGCGGGGGATTCCCTGCGCCTTGTCCCACAAAATAGCCTTTTGCCGTTCTGTTGTCATGGCTCGAATATCTTCGATTAAGATTGCTTCTCCGATTGGGTCGCTTCTGTCCTCTAAAAACTCCTCCCCGTCAAAGAATCGGTCATTGCTTTGCCGGTTGGGAATTGCCTCATAATTTACAACAACAGCGGTTCTTTTCTGCCGGCTTTTGTCTGTAAAATAGTGGCTTAACTCGCTGTGCATACATTTGTAGGCGAATGTTGAGAAAATCCCTTTGTTCGGATTGTACATCGCGACCGCCCGGCAAAATCCGATTGCCATCAAAGAATAAAAATCCTCTTCCAGCTTGTGGTCATGCAAAAATCGGTAAATCAGATTTGCGTTCCTTTCCGCAAATTCCCGACCCACATCGGTCAGCACAAAATCGTACCGTTTCCCTCTACCCATGCCGCTTTGCCCTCTTTGCCTTGATGATTTTGGAAGTCCTGCGGAAATTTTGCTTCACTGCGTCAAACTCCCGCCGGTAGGTTTGCTTTGAAAGCTCGTCATAATCGTCAGAGGCTTCTTTTGCCGGGCAAAATTCGCCGCGCTCGCACACTCTGTCCCTGCACTCCCTGCACACGCTTCTCTCCGCAAGCGGCGGCTCTGCCCGTTTATGAGGCGCGCCTATCTCTATGCGCATTGTCCTGCACCTCTTTCATGATTCTTTTCCTTGCCGCAAGGTAGGCTTTTTCCTGCGCCCGCTCAATGATTAAGTAGAGTACAGGCAACCCCACCATCGCCCCAAACAGCATTCCCGCTGCCATGAGTAGTTCTAACATTTTCCTTCCTCCTTTTCTCCCTCAATCAATTCGGCATGGATTCCGTATTGGGTGTACCAAAGATAAAACGGAACGGTTGGAATACAGTACCCTTTGTTTAGCGCCCCGCCTTTTCTCCATGAATATCCCGGAGAGAAGTTGCCGCAGTCGATTGCCGCGCGCAAACTTTCGTCCTTTGTCCCCAACAGCCTTGCCACCTTTGATAACGGAAGGTGGAGCGGGTGCGCTTCCACCAATTCGTTCAGCTGCTTCATCTGCTCTTCAATCGGTTTCGGAATTTGAAATAATGAGATTGACATAAAATTTTCCTCCTTACGCTGCGTTGTATTTGACTGCCAGCTCGCGAACCACCTTGATGTAAATTTCAATCAGCTTTTTGTCCTCGGCAATCACGTCCACCTTGCTCAGCCGGTCCCGTTTGGATTTGCAGACCCCTTCCTCCGCCATGCGCCGCCGCTTGTTGGTCAGCCGGGTTTCCAGACTGACCCCCGCGCGCTTGTCCACCAAGCCGAACACCTCGTTGTTTACCTCTCTGATGTACTCGTTTCCGCCCATGCCGCGCGCGATTTTGACAATCAACTTTCGGCAGTCCTCCCGCCAGCCGTTCGGGTTGATTCCCACAAGCTCGCGGATATGTTCCACCTTCTGCTCCACCTGTTGCAGCTGCCTTGCCTGCTCCTGCTGCGCAAGCTCGTTTTCAATCGCCTTGTCGGTCAAGAGCTTTAACATCTGCATTTCCGGGGACAGGCGGCTCAGGTCGCGCGGCAGGGAATAACCTCCCGTTTTGCGGACAGAGGGAATCACCTCGCTTGTCACCCAACGCTTAAATTTCTTTGCGGTCGGCAGTTTGCTGGACAGCACTAAGCTGTATAATCCGGATTCGTTGATGAAGATTGTTTCCTGCATTCTTCCCATATTATCGGTGAGTCCCTGTTTTAGGGAGTCATCTTCATCAATGTGTGTTGCCAACGCATTGAGTGGCTTTGCATATCCCAGCGCTGCCGCCACATCTTTTCCGACAAACCACGATTCGCCCTCTCTTTCGATTGTTCTGATTTCCCCAAAATCGGGGTTCTTAAAAATTTGTAACTCTGTCATAATGAAGCTCCTTTTGATACTCTCCCGTTTGTGCTATAATGGAGCATGAGGGGAGGTGAGTGTTATGAAAGAAATTGAAAAGGTCCGTCAATTTTTGGGAGAACCGTATACTATTACAACCATCGATTTGGAAGAGGTTATCTATCGTAATCTGGGAAACGGATATGATTTTGAAATTTCAGGAGTTAGAGCCGGACATCATATCTATTCATTGTATGTATGGAAATTAGAACCTCATCGCGAAATCGTTGCAATTTATCACAAAATACACGGTAAACAAGAATTAAAAGACCTTCTTGGTCACTGCGCTTTTATTTATCAAAATCTTGATAAGAAAATCCAGATTGAACGGCAAGAACTTCCAGAATAACCGCCAGTTCTCTTGGTGACAGCTGATGCTTTTGCAAAATATTTTCTGCTTCACTAAGCAATTCTGTGTCATTTGTTTTTATCTGAAATCTTCTTAAATTTTCCTGTTCCAGTTTATTTATTGGAACAGGATTTTTTTTATATTGTTCCATCCTCTCACTTCCTTTCTGTTATCTCACCTTTGTTTTTTCCAATTCAATTTTTCCCAGAGCTTCTATCATTTTCTCGTAAGCTCCAGCAGGTCTTTTCTTTCCGTTCAGAACCAGACTGACATACTGCGGCGTCCATCCTAATGCAAACGCTAAATCTTTTTGTTTAATTTTATGCGCGTGCATTTCAGCGACAATTTCCGAAGTCCACAAATCTGTCATATCTGCACCTCCATTTTTGTCTATATTTTTAAACATTTGGTAGTTGAAAAAATTAAACTTATGTGCTATTATATAAACGTCAACAATTTATATATAGCCCTTCTCGTTTAACTTATCAAACCCTACAACCTTATTATAGTCTATAAAGTTGAACTTTGCAAGGGGTATATGTCTATATTTTTAAACTTTAGCGTTTTACACAAAAAACAGGAAGGGGAAAACTATGTTTTACGACATATATGCCACCCTCTGCGAAGAAAAAGGTATTTCAACCAGCAAAGCTGCTATTGAAATGGGAATCAGCAAAGGAACTGTTTCTGTTTGGAAAAATAAAGGA
>OIWQ01002658.1_pt1 | contig 17629 bp, 16 predicted proteins | sample 1587571 | NCBI WGS metagenome assembly OIWQ01 (sample SAMEA3888910, study PRJEB22519) | human gut metagenome | biome: human gut; feature: human-associated habitat; material: faeces | place: Denmark | collected 2010 | reverse complement strand
CCCTGAGACCAAGGATCTTCCTGACACATGGGACGTTGCTGGATTTATTCAGAAACGTTTTATTGAAGAAGAACGTGATAAGAAAGGTGTTCTGAAACAGCCGTTTGACACATTGAAGGCATACAACAGCATTTTAAAAATGTTTGAGTATTATACTAAATGTGATGATCTAGCTCAAGTACCTAATGAAAAAGGTAAAATTAAAAACAAATATAGAAAAGCAAATGCTTCAACTATATTGGTTGAACGTCCTAACTTAATTAACGGTGGTATTCAATTCTTTAACCTTGATAAGAATAAGGAAGCTTTGCAATTCTTTGCAACATACGTAGAATCAGCTTCTTATCCTATGTTGGCAGAGCAAAATTTGGCTAAAACAGATACTCTTTTGGCACAAATAGCATATTACGCAACATTGGCTGCTGACAGAGTAGGAGATAAAGATGCAATTATTAAATATGCTCCTGCTGCTTTGGATGACAAAGATGGCGGTAAGTTTGCAATGCAATTGATGGCAGATGCATATAAAGCTAAAGGTGATACTGCAGCATGGGTTAAATCATTGGAAGAAGGTATTTTAAAATTCCCTGGAAATGATTATTTCTTTGCGAATTTGGTAGATTACTATACTAGCTCTAACCAAGCTTCTAAAGCAATGGAATTTGCTGATAGAATGTTGTCTACTGATGCTAATAACAAGTTGTATCTTTATGTGAAAGCGTATCTTTATCATAATATGAAAGAATATGATAAAGCTATTGAGTTCTACAAGAAAGCTATTGCTGCAGATCCTGAATATGCAGAGGCATATTCTAATGTAGGATTAGTGTATTTGATGAAGGCTCAGGATTATGCTGATAAAGCTACAACAGATATCAATGATCCGAAATATGCAGAGGCACAAGCTACAGTGAAGAAATTCTATGAAGAAGCTAAGCCATTCTACGAAAAAGCCAGAGCTTTGAAACCTGATCAGAAAGATTTGTGGTTACAGGGTCTTTACCGTGTTTACTATAATCTGAACATGGGTCCTGAATTTGAAGAAATCGATAAGATGATGAAATAATTATATTCAGTTTTTATAAAAAGACTATCCCAAAATTTAAATTAGGATAGTCTTTTTTGTTTTTACAAATAAAGAAGCTTGAATGATGATTCTGATTTTTTTTTATCAAAATATATAATGATGAATTTCTTTTTGTGAGAAAATGAAAAAGAGGCTATACCAATTCATTTGGAATGCCTCTTTTGGTTTTAGAGAGAGAAGAGAGAGAAATTAGTTATAAGTATTATCTATTTTTCTATTAAACATAATGATAATTATTCCCTTTATTTGCAGCAGAAATTTAAAACCTATTTGAATATGTCTGTGAAAAAAGGAAAATGGACTGAACGTTTTAATCAGAAAAACGATTTTGATTTCACGGTATCCCGTGTTATTGTTACTCGTGTTGCTTATGCTCGTGTTACTAAGTTGATTCCTATCACTAAGTTTTCTCTTTTTGGTATTACTGTGACAGAAGCTATGAAGATCGCTAGATCTTTTAATACGCTTGCTGATCATGTTTGTATGATAACTTTAATTGAAGAATAATATGAAACTCTCTAATCAACAAATTTATGACATCATTAAGATCGTCGTTACTGCGATTCTTTCAATCTCCGCAACTTTGTTTGTGCAATCTTGTACCATGTCACTCTCAGTTTCTAAGAACAATTCGAATTCAACCCAAAAAACGGAGCAAACTACAACTTCATCGGTTGATTCAACCAATATTAATGTAGCTCCTAAGTTCTGATATGATTAAGAATCCTTTTTGCAAATGTCTCCATCCTAAGAAAATCGTTAATCCTTATACTAACGAATCTATGGTTGTTCCTTGTGGTCACTGTCAGTCATGTACGTTGGTTAAAAACTCACGTTATGCCTTTCAGTGTGATCTTGAATCTTATACTGCTAAGCACACATTGTTTATAACTCTTACTTATGCTAATCGTTATATTCCTCGTGCTACTTTTGTAGATAGTCTTGAACGCCCATTTGGTAATGATCTTGTAGATAAGGAAACAGGTGAAATTCTTGGTCCATCTGATATGAAGCAGGAGGATATTGATCGTTTATTAAACAAGTTCTATCTTTTTGGAGATGTCCCCTATCTTCGTAAAACTGATTTGCAATTATTTTTTAAAAGATTACGTTATTATGTCTCAAAACAATGTCCCTCGGAAAAAGTGCGTTACTTTGCTGTCGGAGAATATGGACCCGTTCATTTCCGCCCGCATTATCATATCTTATTATTCCTCCAGTCAGACGAAGCGTTACAGATATGCTCAGAGAATATATCTCAAGCATGGACCTTTGGTCGTGTCGATTGTCAAATATCCAAAGGTCAGTGTTCATCATACGTTGCGAGCTATGTTAATAGCAGTTGCACTATACCCAAAGTTTTTAAACTTAGTTCCATCTGTCCGTTCAACGTTCATTCTCAGAAACTGGGTCAAGGCTTTCTTGACTGTCAACGTGAGAAAATATACTCATCTACCCCTCAGAGCTTTGTTAAAAGAAGCATCGTACTCAATGGCAAGTATAAAGAGTTTGACGTATGGCGGTCGTGTTACTCTTACTACTTTCCCCGATGTAAAGGATTTGCTTCTAAATCTTCACGTGAACGTGCTTACTCTTACGGAATTTATGATACAGCGAGGCGTTTATTCTCGTCCTCAGAAACGACGTTCTCTCTTGCGAAAGAAATAGCTTTTTATATAAAACATTTTCATTTTACGGATGATACTTACTTACTTGATTTGTTTGGACATGTATCAGATCAGAAGTCTTTGCTTGATCTTTCTAATTATTTTCTTGATCGTGACGCTATGGTTCGACCTGTAGAATCGGATGAATTTAATCGTTGGGTTCATCGGATTTATACTGAGTTACTTGTCTCTAAACATTTCTTGTATTTTGTTTGCACTCATACCACCCTTGCTGAACGTAAGTCTAAACAGCGTATGATTGAAGATTTTTATTCGTATCTTGATTATATGCACCTTACTACATTCTTTGAGGCTCAGCAGGAATTTTATGAGAGTGATTTGATTGGTGATGATGATCTTTGTACTGATCAATGGGAAAATTCTTATTATCCTTATTTCTATTATAATGTTCATACGAATGAATCTTTTGAGAAAACTCCTGTGTATCGTTTGTATGCTTCGGATGTTAAGAAACTTTTCAATGATCGTATTAAGCATAAGAAACTCAATGATGCTAATAAGATATTCATTGATGAATAGTTGTTAAACTTTTAATTTATTAATTTATGGCTAATATCATGTCTTTGAAGTCTTTAAGAAATAAGACTTCTCGAAATGGTTTTGATCTTAGTTCAAAACGTAACTTTACTGCGAAAGCAGGTGAGCTTCTCCCCATTAAAACTTGGGAGGTTCTTCCCGGTGATACGTTTAAGATTGATCTTAAAACGTTTACCCGTACTCAACCTTTGAATACTGCTGCATTTGCTCGTATGAGAGAGTACTATGATTTCTATTTTGTTCCTTATGATCTTCTTTGGAATAAGGCGAATACCGTTCTTACTCAGATGTATGACAATCCACAGCATGCATTGGATTCTAGTCCTTTGAAGGTTGTTAAGCTTGATGGCTCTATGCCTTTTACTGATCTTTCTAGCATTTCTCGTTATTTGAATTCTCTTGCTCCTGATTCTGTTACTGTTACGAATAAGGATAATTATTTCGGTTATAATCGTGCTCTTTGTTCTGCTAAGTTAATGGAGTATCTTGGTTATGGTAATTTGTATTATTTTGCACAATCTACTGATAATACTATTTTGAAACAGCCTTTGCGTCAAAACTTGTATGTGTCTTTGTTTAATCTTCTTGCTTATCAGAAGATTTATGCTGATTACTATCGTGACTCTCAATGGGAACGTGTAAGTCCTTCTTGTTTTAACGTGGACTATATGCCTTATAGTACTGGTTCTTCTGGAATGATGCTTTCTTTTAATTACTCTGATTTCTATGAGAATTACAGTATGTTTGATCTTCGGTATTGTAACTGGCAAAAGGATTTATTTCACGGTGTTGTTCCTAATCAACAGTATGGTGATGTAGCTAGTGTTTCTGTGTCTGCTAATGTTACTCTTGGAGGTTATAATGTTTTGACATCTGCTATTACTAGTCCTACTCAGAGTGCACCTGCTAAGCTTGCTTCCGGTTCTGTTCCTAGTGATACTCCTTATATTGCTAATTCTCAATTCAGTATTCTTGCTCTCCGTCAAGCTGAATTCTTACAGAAATGGAAAGAAATTACTCAGTCCGGTAACAAGGATTATAAAGAACAAGTAGAAAAACATTGGAATGTTTCTCCTGGTGATGGTTTTTCTGAGATGTGTACTTATCTTGGTGGTATTTCTAGTTCGCTGGATATTAATGAAGTAGTGAATCAGAATATTACAGGTTCTAATGCTGCTGATATTGCAGGAAAAGGTACTTGTGTCTCTAATGGTGTGATCAATTTCAATTCACAAGGTCGTTATGGTTTGGTTATGTGTATCTATCATTGCTTACCTTTGATTGATTATACTACTGATTTTGTCAGCCCGTCTGTTACTCGTATCAATGCTGCTGATTTTGCGATTCCGGAATTTGATCGTGTTGGTATGCAGACGGTTCCTTTGTCTTATATTTCTAACGGTCCTGCGTCTGTTATTACTACGTCTATTCCTACTTTGGTTGGTTATGCTCCTCGTTATATTGATTATAAGACAGATATTGATACTTCTATTGGTGCGTTTAAAACGTCTTTGAAGAATTGGGTTATCTCTTATGATAATCAATCGCTTGCTAATCAATTTGGCTTTGGTGTTGAAAGTCCTGAGCTCCCTGTTCCTAATCCTGCTAACTCTAATTGGAACTATACGTTATTCAAAGTTAATCCGAATTCTTTGAATCCTCTTTTTGCTGTAGACGTTGACTCTAGTATTGATACTGATCAGTTCCTTTGTAGTACTTTCTTTGATGTCAAGGTAGTCCGTAATCTTGATACGGATGGTTTACCTTACTAGTCTTTTATTGTTTAACTTTTAACTTTATTGTTATGTTTACAAAACGTCGTATTGAACCGTATGTAACTCCGGTTAATCCTAGTCCGGTTTCTGCAAAGGATATGCTTTGTTCTGAGTTTCGTCAAGAATCCCCTATTGATCAATTCCTGTTTGAAGAACTTGAATTTGATGGTGTGAAAGGTGTTCGTTTGACTTCTGATATTTGTATGTTGTTTAATCAACAGCGTCTTGACCGGTTGTCTCGTGAATCTCTCTTGTCTTATTTTGAATCTATGTCGGTTAATGAACCGAAATTCGGTGATCTTCGTTCTAAACTTGGTGATGATCAGTTGATCAGCTTTGTGAAGTCTCGCTTTATTCAATCTCCTTCTGAGTTGATGGCTTGGAGTCAGTATTTGATGAGTTCTTCTGATGCTGTTGTTGCTGAACTTGCTGCTGCTCAACAGGAACAACAGTCTCAACAATCTCAACAGTCTTCTGGATCTTCTGCGTCTACTGAGTAATAATAAAATATTTTAGATTTAATATCAATTTTGTCTCAAAAAATATCACTTTTGTTGAATTTAGTATTATTTAACGTACGTGCACGTCCTTTTTTTTTTGCGTGCGCGTGCGATAAAAGATCAGGTCTGCGCGCGATGGGGGGTCCCCTTTGGGGGGAGCTGTCCGGCTCCGTTAAAAAAATTCTGTCCTTAAGACCTTTCTGAGTCTCAGACATGGAAAACTGAAAAACGGGCTTGCGATCAGTCTCCCCTTAATTTTTTTAACCTAAACCTTATCTCTGCGTGAAACGCGAATTAATCGCAACTTTGTTGCGTATTGTTTAATTTAAATTTTATTATTATGGCTATTGGTGCAAGTGCTGCTACATTGCTTGGTTCAGGTATTCTTGGTGCTTCTGCTATTGGCTCTACTGTTGCTGGTAATAAAGGTAATGCTAGTATTGCTCAACAGAGTAATGCCTTTAATGAAAAGATGTTACAGAAACAGATGGATTATAATACACAGATGTACCAACAACAACTTGGTGATCAGTGGCAATTTTATAATGATGCTAAACAGAATTCTTGGGATATGTTCAATGCAGCAAATGATTACAATTCTGCTTCTGCTCAACGTGAACGTCTAGAAGCTGCTGGTTTGAATCCTTATTTAATGATGTCCGGAGGTAATGCAGGTACTGCGACTGCTCAAGCTTCTACTCAAGGTTCTGCTCCTTCTGCTCAAGGTGTGACTCCTCCTACTGCTACTCCTTATTCTTTGGATTATTCTGGTATTACTCAAGGTCTTGGAATGGTATTGGATAAGATCGCTACTCAACCGGATCGTGATGTTAAGAGTGCTCAAGCTGATAATCTTCGTATTGAAGGTAAATATAAGGCTGCTAAGACGATTGCAGAGATCGTGCAAATGCGTACGAATGCCCATACTCAAAAAGCTCGTCTTGCTCTGGACAAATTGATTTATTCTATTGATAAGGATTTGAAAACTTCTCAGGTGGCTGTTAATAGTGAGAATATCGCTAATATGCAGGCTCAACGTAAATTGATCAATGTTCAGACACTTTTTGCAGAAAAGCAACTCTCATGGATGGATGCTCAGAATAAGATGGACCTTGCTCAAAAGTCTGCTGATATTCAGCTTAAGTATGCACAAGGTGCGCTGACTCGTAAACAGGTAGAATATGAGATTGCTAAGATTGCTGAGACTGCTGCTAAGACTTCTTTAATTGGTGTTCAGAAACAAGGACAATCTTTGCAAAATCAATTTGATTCTGCTACGTTTGGTAATCGTGTGAAAACTGTTAAGGAAACTCTTTGGAATCTTATGCATGATGCAGATTCATTTGGTGTTTCTAAGACTATTGGTCGTGTTATTCGTCCTCTTTATGATTAATTTATTATATTTGTGTCGTAAACCAAATATTTTAAGTTATGAAATGTTTATGTTTAGGTATTTTACCTGCTGGTACTGAATGGTTAATTATTTTAATTGTTCTGATTTTGTCTATCTATCTTTTAGGTAGATTTATTAAATCTTTGTTTAAGTAACACCCATGTCATTTTCCCGAAGGGTAGCCGATTAATCCATTCGGCTATCCTTTTTTTTCTTGTCCTATTATACGAAAAATGACAGGATTAAAATATAATTATATATGAATTGTTATATTAAAGGCTGTCCTATCCCCTTTCATGATTTGATCGAAATATTCGATTTCCTTAGGAATCTTTCTCCAGTTTATTTGTACCAGTATCAGTTCCTAGATATAGTTGTTAATGGTATTCCTCGCATGTATATTTATATTATATACAAGGATCTTGATTACTATATAACATATATTAGTTATCATTAACTTCTATTATATTGTTATAATGATAATTATTCCCTGAACGTAAACAGTTTATTTTCGTTCTTTCTCCATCATCCGTTAATAACAAGCAATGGCGTATCGGAATGGAAAATCATCTTACGAGCGATACTTGGGTTAAATAATCGTGCAAATATATTTCTCTTATAGGAAGTTAATGTTATTATATCAATTTGATTATCTTTGATATATTGATCAAGTCCTTTTAATAGATTATCATTCATTACCACATCATAATGAATTTCAAGCCCGGGATATTGTTTTTGGAAATAGTCTTTGATACCTGCAAGTTTAATTTCATTCCAAGTATCTTTGGATTCAGCCAGATGTATTAATGAGACTGAAAAATGGAAAGATTTCCAAGTGTTGAAAAATGCTTCAAAAGCAATCAAGTCTCTCTGATCAAAATTGGTTAAGAAAGCAATACGTTTTACTTCATTGAATTCTTTGAATGGAGTATTTTCCGGAATTGCTAATACTGCTGTGCGGCTTCGATCAATAATTTCAGCTGTTACACTGCCAATTAAGTCAATGTCTTTCTGGCTTTTTCCACGCGTTCCCATAATGATAACCTTAGGACGCTGCTCCTTGGCATATCTTAAAATTTCTTCTTCTGGAATTCCTTCTCGCAAAATGCAACTATATTTGATATCCGGAAATTCTCCAGATGCAACTTTTTCCTTTATCTTATCAGATAGTGCGTTGAGATCTGAATGGACCTGTTGGATGATTGTTTTAACAGATTCTTCATCTCCGATCTGATAATTGAATACATCGCCATATGGTAATGACGAAGCGTATATCGGTGTAAAGTAAACATGTAATAGAATCACTTCAGAATTCTCAGTTTTAGCCAAATTAAAGCCAAATTCACACGCTTTCATCGAATAACTGGAGAAGTCGACAGGTATTAAAATTTTGTTCGATTTATTATCTACCTTAGGTGTCTTCTCTCCCACTATACTTTCAGATAGCCAGGTAGAACTTTCCGTTATTTTTAATGCACGTGGTAGATCACTTTCTTTAATTCGTAGACGTACTCCTGAAGATACAACAGGTTGTATTTGATTTACGTTATGAATGTATGTTTCTATTCCTTCATTTTCGAGGACATTCTTTAGAATCTGAGCTTTTGTATAAGTCAGAATAGCTAAGGTTACTAATTTATCTTCCATAATAATCAGTTTTTGAAGGTGAACAAATAAGAAATCCCAATTGTTTGGGCAATTGGGATTCTTGTTTTATATTTTAAATTTGCATAGGTTCGGTAGCTTGTTCTTTTTGCATACTCATGTTTATTTCATCTAAAATTTTTAGAGCCCGGTCGAGAACAGTTGTGTCATCCAGCATTACAAGCCCGCCATCCGGACCGGGCTCAAGATGTATTCCGACACTTTTTCCTTCCTTGAAATTGTGGCCTCCGAAGAAGTTGCGCACTGTATCTACGTGCAAACCAAGTTCGTCTGCTATTCTATGCATGCTACCGCTAGGCAATGAATCTTTAATCTTGCGAAGTTCATTAAATGTTATTGTTCTCATGTCTCATAAATTTAATGGTTAATACTATATTGTATTTAATTTTTTATCACGCTATAAACTTAAGCAAAAAAAAAGATAAAACAAATTATTTGCTTATCTTTTTTCCTAAATTCCTAAATTCTGTTTACGAATTTTATATCACTTCAATAGCGGAAGCCGGCACCCATCCTACTTTGCCGTCTTCCAAGCGAATTTCTTTCCATTCTTTCATTGAGTTATCTTTGATACTGATCTTACGTCCCTCATGAAGGATGAACAAACTTGTTCCACTTTCACTCGGAGTGCTGCGAACTGTTACACTAGGATTCATGACGATCGCTTCGCTTCTATTTACTAAACGTTCTTTTTGCTCTGAAGCAAAAAGATTAGAGCATATTACAACAATTAAGAAAACGATACCTGATATAAATCCTCCTTTTTTCAGTATAATCTGCTTGGAGAAAATAAAGAAGTAAAGAGCGATGATAAATAGAATAAAGGAGACAATTCCCCATGTAGCCCATGCGTCTACACTCATACTGTTTATCAAGGCTTTGGCCCATGATACAAAGAAAACTTCCGGAACAGGTTCTACTTTATCTATTGTTTTAGCGCGTGCTACTTCCAGATTGGCACGGATGTCGCTGTTTCCTGGTTTCATAAGCAAAGCACGTTCGTAGTTGAGTACGGCTTTTGCTATTTCTCCAGCTTTGTAGTAACTGTTTCCTAAATTATAGTACACATCTGCAGATTCCCCATTTTTTAATAAGGATTCATATATTTGGATAGCAGTTGCATAATCATCTTTTATATATGCGGAATCTCCTTCGGCTTTTGTTACATCTTCCAATTTCGTATCAGAAAATGTATGTGAACCCGCATGGATAGAATCAGCTTCGGTTGTTTGTATAGAATCAATGCTTTGAGTTCCTTGTCCGAAACAAGTGACTGACATTGATAATAATATAAAAAACAATATTTTTTTCATGACACAATCTCTTCTGGGTTAATGTTTTATTGAATTTTCCATTCTGCTTATCACTTCTATTGAAGAAGAATAAACTTTATCCATTGCCTGATTTTCATCACCTGGAGCGAAACGGGCAAATTCACAATCATTCAATGCATTCAGGAATTCTTTAATTAGTTCTTCACTTACTCCATGGTTTCTCAGCTTCTCTTCAATATTGTCTTTCGACAAACGGGAAACCGGAATACTAAGTTTGTCACTGATATATCCCCACAATGCTTTCAGTACTTCATCATAGAAGGCATCTTTCTTGTTTTCAGAGAGCAACTTACCGGCTAGTTTCATGCGTTTGGTTGCTACCTTATTAGCTTTCTTTGTTTTCATCTTAGCAACATTGGCATTTGCAGCGGCTTGTTTGCGGTAGATGATAAAGAAGATGATGAAGGCTAGAGCAGGAATGATATAGAATAGCCAATAGGTCATTGAGCCATAGAAGAAGCTACCCTTAGGTTGGAGAGTAACTTCATTTTGCTTAATGTAACGGATATCTTCACCCAATACTTTCAAGTCTTCTTTATTGGTGAAATTGGCAATCACCTGATCAGCATTTCCTGCACCTTTCTCAACATTGATTACATAGTCTTCCGTTTTCAACGTTTTGTAAGATTTTGAACGGATATCGAAATAGCTGAAAGATACCCCCGGGATTTTATAATTGCCAGCATGTCTTGGAATAGCCAGATACTCAATAACTTTATTTCCTGTTAGACCTTCCTGAGTTAATCTGACTTGGTTGTCCACCTTTGGATCATATACTTCAAAGTCATCTGGAAATTTAATTTCCGGATTAGAAATCAGTTTCAGGTTCCCAGTTCCGGAGATGACTAACTTGATAGTGATAGCATCATTAGTTTTCAGCTCCTTGCTATTGATGGAAGAAGAAATGTTGAACTCTCCCACTCCACCTGAAAAGTTTGCAGGTTTACTAGCAGGAAGCGGATTGACATTAATTGCTATTTTAGGAGTAACGATAGATTTCGGTACTTTAACTACATTGCTTCCACCATTGAAAAATGCATCAAAAGGATCGTCAGATTGTACAGCTTTACCTACCGTCATCTGGAACTGTGCCGGTTCTATAAATAACTTACCCGGTTGCTGGGGAAATAATACAAATTGGCGATAGATTGTCGTATTATAGTTACGTCCTTTATAATGCTCCTGTGTCCATCTTACATTTGCATTCATTTCAATTTCTTGAGAATGAAATCCTTTAAAGTCAGGCAGTTTGGCATTATTTAATTGCAAGTCATGCTCTCTGGTGTATATTTTATAGGTCAGGACAAATGCTTCCTGCTCGTATACATTCGTTTTACTGGCAGTTGCCGTAATAAACAAATCCTGATTAGATACACTTGTACCAGATGAAGAGCGTGCAGATGAGCTACCGTCATTTTGTCCTCCATTACCAGCCTGGTCTTGTGGCAAAACCTTCACCTTTACGGAGTTTGAAACCATCTGGTTGCCATCAGCTACAATAGAAGCTCCGGGGATTGTATATTCACCGGCAGTATTTGCCATCAATATATAAGTGAATGTAATACTACTTGTAGAGGTGACATTACCATTCATTATCTGTGTACTGCTTTGCTGAGAACGGCTTGGCCCCATCAGGACGTCGAATCCTTTGATAGACGGTGCCTGAAAGTCTTTAACTTTTTGTGTGGTTACTGTATAAGATAGCCTGAATTGATCCCCTACCACCACTACATCGGGAGCGGAAGCAGTGAATGACACCTTGTCGGCAAGCGCTTGGGTGCTATATGCTATCAATGCCATCAATATAACAATCAGTTTTTTCATTGCTTATGAAATTTATATCATCAACTTTTTATTATTACCAATCTTTTTCTAGACGACCGCCCTGAATAACCTTCTGTTGTTTCTTCACTTTGTCCTGTACGTCTTTCTCATCTTGCATTACAGAATTAAGTAACTGCTCAGCATTTTCCTTTGACATCTGATTATCTTGTTTTTCAGGCTTCGGCGGTTGTTGCTGATCCTTTTGATCGTCTTTCTTCTGATCGTTCTGTTTATCTTTGTTTTGGTCCTGTTTCTGGTCTTGTTTCTGCTGCTGATCTTTATTCTGATCCTGATTTTGATCTTGATCCTGCTGATTCTGTTGGTCTTTCAGCATCTTTTGAGCGAGTGCCAGGTTATACCGTGTTTCATGATCTGCAGGATTGTTGCGCAACGACATTTTGTAGGCATCCACAGCTTTTGCATAATCTTTACCAGCTTGAAAAAGCACCCCCATATTATGGTAAATGTGTGCCAATTTCATTTTATCCTTTTCTATTTTGCTGGCAGAATCATATTGCTCCATGGCTTCCTGAAACTTTTGTTGCTGTGAGAGCGTATTTCCCAAATTGTACATGGATACAGCAGATTTAGGATTAACTTCCAAAGCCTTGCGGTAATTAACCTCTGCATCTACGAATACACTATCATTGAACAGACGATTTCCTTTGCGGATATAGTCACGCTCTGCTTTCTGTGCCGAAACACCAACAGCCAATAACAGAAAAGCAGCGAACAGGATATATTTCATTTTTAACATACGCATAGCTTACTTCTTATTAGAGAAAAGATGAACGTTTTTGAATAATGGATTCTTACGATCCAAAATTAACATCTCAGCTAGTAACAATAGTAAAATGATCCATGCAATAGCCTGAAACTGTTCGTTGAAATCCGTATATATTTTCGATTCCACATCAGACTTAGCCATCTTACTTATTTCCTGACTGATAGCCTTTTGAGCAGAATTAGAATTATCTACCCGTACATAGATACCCTTTCCGTCTTTGGCTATTTCTTGACACATGCCCTCATTCAGACGGGTTACAATTACATTACCTTCGCGGTCACGGCGATAATCATTGGTACCTTCTACAGGAATAGGAGCACCTTCGGGCATACCTACTCCCAGCACACTTACCTGAATCCCTTTTTCGGCAGCAGCTTTAGCAGCTTCTACAGCGCCACCTTCATGATTCTCACCATCCGTGATGACAATGATAGCACGTCCCACTCCTTCTTGCGGAGTAAAACTGCGGGTTGCCAGGTTGATTGCCTCTCCGATTGCTGTACCCTGCTTGGAAATCAGCGATGGGCTGATAGATTCCAAAAACATTTTGGCGGAAATATAATCGCTCGTGATCGGTAGCTGGGTAAAAGCATCTCCGGCAAATACGATCATACCGACTTTGTCGTTATCTAATTCATCTACCAATCTGGATATTAATCTCTTGGCTTTTTCCAAACGGCTGGGCTGCACATCCTGCGCCAGCATAGAATTAGATATATCCAGAGCTATAATCACTTCCACCCCTTTACGTTTCACCGTTTCCTGCTTGGAACCAAATTGCGGACGAGCCAGCAATACTGAGAATAAGCCGATAGCGGCAAAGATGAGCCAAAATTTCACATCCGGTCGATATTTAGATACATCCGGCATTAATTGCGCTAACAATTCCGGATCTCCAAAACGTCGGATATTTCTCCGTCTCCTGTAATTGGAATACAAGTAGAAAGCTGCTAAAAACGGTAATAGCAGCAATAAATATAAATATGCAGGTTCTTCAAATCGAAACATCTTCTTCCTATTTTACGTTACAAATCACGATTGACGAAACATTCCTACGGAATTTTCTTGAGTATTGAATTACGCAATAAAACTTCCAGTAGTACACAAAGGAAAGCAGCCAGTGCAAACCAGCGATAGTCTTCTTCCCGTTTGCTATACTCTTTTACGTTCAACTTTGTTTTCTCCAGCTTGTCAATTTCTTCATATACCTCTTTCAGTTTCGAGTTGCTCGTAGCTCTGAAATAGTTACCATCGGTAGTACCGGCAATCTGAGTCAGTGTTTTCTCATCGATTTCCACCGGCATATTGATATACTGTACTGTATTACCGACCGGATAAGGATATGGAGCCATTCCATTCGTACCCACTCCGATGGTATACACACGGATACCGAAACTTTTGGCAATCTCAGCGGCTGTCAATGGCGAAATATCTCCTTTATTATTGGTACCATCCGTCAATAAGATGATAACTTTTGATTTCGCTTTACTGTCTTTCAGGCGGGTTACAGCATTTGCAACTCCCATACCAACAGCTGTACCATCTTCAATAAGGCCACATTTGATATTATGAATCATATCCAGCAATACAGCATGGTCCACAGTCAGCGGGCATTGAGTGAATGTTTCTCCGGCAAACAGAGTGATACCAATATTATCATTCGGGCGTCCGTTAATAAATTCGGCTGCTACATCTTTAGCAGCTTCCAGTCTGTTTGGCTTCAAGTCTTCCGCCAGCATACTGGTAGACACGTCGATAGCCAGCATAATATCAATTCCCTCTATTTCGCTGTTTTGCCACTTATTAGTGCTTTGCGGACGCGCTAATACCACAATAATCAAAGCCAATGCAATGACGCGCAGTATAAATGGAGCATGTAGCAAATAATTCTTATAACTTTTAGGAGTATGCGCATATACCCGTGCATCCGAAATCTGAAGGGTAGCTTCAGTTTTCTTTCGCTTCAAGATATACCATACAATATAAGGTATAAGCAATAATAGCAAAAACAGATATTCAATATTGGCAAAAACCATTTTATTTTCGATTTAACAGTTTACTATTTAGTATTCACACCACATTATGCAAAGAGATCATAAAGCTGCATACCTATATATACAAAAGTACCTATTAATGCTGCTGACAAGAATACAATACCGCAGATTAATAATATTTTAGTACGCAGAGAACGTTTCTCGATAATTGTGATTTCCGTTGGTTGCGGTTTCTGATTCTCCTCTTCCGGTTGCTTTGTTTCGTTGATAAAGTCGATTGCATTAATCAAATTCGCATCATTTTCATTCATTTGCGGATCATGCTTGGCAAATTTTACTAAATCAGCTGTCTGGAAGAGTTCCTTCAAATCTGATATTGCCTCTTTATCATTCATTTCCAATAACTTATCGATGATTTCAGAAGAAGTCATCTCTAGTGCATTGAATCCGAAACGATCTTTAATATAAGTACGAAGAGTATCTGTCAATTCCGTATAATATGCCTTCGGCTGTCCTTTCTGCCATACTTTCTCATTCTTGATACGTTCGATTTCCTTCATAGCAGCCTGATGTGGTGGCAACTTAGGTTCTACTTTTATCTTACGGATAATCGGTTTGTTATCACGTATACGAATGATCAGATAGATCAATAAGCCGAGTAAAGGCAATGCAAGAAATGAGCAACCGATCAGCCCATACCAGTCTTCCCATGCGAAAGGCGCTTTCATCACCGTTTTCTGTCCGAAGAACTGGTCTGGATGCAATGTGTCAACTGGCATAGAATATACTTTCAATGCCAGAGCTTTCGATCTATATTCTTTGCCATCCACAGTGACAGGCATCGGCGGAAGATAATAGAGAGCTGAGTCAAACGAGGTAACAATGTATTCCTGAGTAATCAGCATTCGTTGGCGATCATTCAGAAATTGTGTATCCGGTTTGGCGGTTTCTATAATTTCTACCCCTCGCACCAGTGTATCGGTATAAGCAGGAAAAACAGCACGTTGTTTGGCGTCCATCGCTACTTGTAATTGTACTTTCGCCTGTTCGCCAATTAATATCTGCAACGAATCTATCTTAGCTTCCACTGTAACAGACTGTGCCACAGTTCTACCTATAGAAAGCAGACATAACAATGCTATCAGAATAATATTTCTATTCATCTTTGATTCCATTAATTTCGTTTGGCAAATAAATTCAGCAATGCCTTTACGTAATCCTGGTCGGTTCTCACAGATACGGAGTCAACATTACTTTTGGTAAATGTGTCGTTCAGTTCGGTCTGTTTGTTTATCCACCAGTCACGGTGTGCCCGGCGTACAGCTTTGGAAGAAGTATCGATCCATTGTTCATGGCCGGTTTCCGCATCTTTTATTCGCATCAGTCCCACCGGAGGAAGATCACTCACTCTCCTATCGTAAACCTGCAATGCCACTACGTCATGCTTTCGGTTGGCAATAGTCAGAGCGTTTTTAAAGTTATCCTGATCGATGAAGTCAGATAGAATAAACGCTGTACAACGTCTTTTCATTACATTAGTCAGATACTCCAATGCGAGACGAATATTGGTACGACGGCTTTCCGGTTGGAAGTCAATCAGTTCGCGGATAATATATAGAATGTGTTTACGTCCCTTTTTAGGAGGAATAAACTTTTCTATCCGGTCTGAAAAGAAGATCACACCAATTTTATCGTTGTTTTGTATAGCGGAAAATGCAAGAGTAGCTGCAATTTCCGTTACCATATCCTTCTTCAGTTGTTTAACCGTACCAAATTCCAAACTTCCGGAAACATCGACCATCAACATCACTGTCAGTTCGCGCTCTTCTTCAAACACCTTCACATAAGGTTTGTTGAATCGTGCCGTCACATTCCAGTCGATGTCGCGTATATCGTCGCCGAACTGATACTCACGGACTTCAGAGAACGACATACCTCTACCTTTGAAAGCCGAATGGTATTGGCCTGCAAAGATATTGTTAGACAGTCCTCGTGTCTTGATTTCAATCTGACGAACTTTTTTTAATATTTCACTTGTTTCCATTTATACAGTAGTTAAAGTAGTAAGTAGTCAGGTAGTTAAGTAAAATACACTTGACTACCTTTTACTGCATTGTAATATTACGGCAGATTAGGGCACTTCAACCTTGTTCAGAATCTTGCTGATGATTTCGTCCGAAGTCATGTTGTTGGCTTCCGCCTCGTATGTCAGTCCAATACGGTGACGAAGAACATCATGCGCAACAGCACGTACATCTTCCGGGATTACATAGCCGCGGCGTTTGATGAAAGCGTATGTGCGGGCAGCTAGTGCCAGATTGATAGAAGCACGCGGTGAGCCACCAAATCCGATCATGTCTTTCAGTTCTTTGAGATCGTATTTCTCGGGGAAACGAGTAGCAAATACAATATCTACAATATAACGTTCTATTTTCTCATCCAGATAAACCTGGCGAACCACCTTGCGGGCTTCGATAATTTCTTCTGCTTTCAGGATAGGTTTCACATTGAACTTCTCACCGTTGATATTCTGACGGATAATCAGTTTTTCTTCTTCCAGCTTCGGATAGTCAATCACTACTTTCAGCATGAAACGGTCTACCTGTGCTTCAGGAAGCGGGTAAGTACCTTCTTGTTCAATCGGGTTCTGAGTGGCCAATACTAAGAAAGGTTCCGGCAACATGAATGTTTCCTTACCAATAGTAACCTGACGTTCTTGCATGGCTTCCAGCAAGGCACTCTGTACTTTGGCCGGAGCACGGTTTATTTCATCCGCTAATACGAAGTTGGCAAAGATAGGTCCTCTTTGTACTTTGAAAGATTCATCTTTCTGACTGTAAACCATTGTACCAATAACATCGGCCGGCAATAAGTCGGGAGTGAACTGAATACGGCTATATTTCGCGTCGATCAGGGAAGCGAGTGTTTTGATAGCCAAAGTTTTTGCCAGACCGGGTACACCTTCTAAAAGAACATGTCCGTCGGAAAGCAATCCGATAAGCAGTGATTCAACCAAATGTTTCTGACCAACAATGATTTGGTCCA